>ENA-OQDE01000078-OQDE01000078.1-human-gut-metagenome-genome-assembly--contig:-NODE-78-length-58174-cov-4.524919_pt1 | contig 58174 bp, 77 predicted proteins | sample MGYA00242768_ERZ504595 | MGnify/ENA primary metagenome ERZ504595 (study PRJEB26092, sample SAMD00036307) | human gut metagenome | host: Homo sapiens | study: EMG produced TPA metagenomics assembly of...
TCTTCCATCCATTTTTGTTTTCTGTTTTTTCTTCTTTTTCGAAACATTTTGAAACAGAAACTGCAGATTTTTTCTTTCCGAAAGATCCTGCCCTTCATCATACCACAGAAATAAATTGGATACAACCATCGGAAAACGGAAAAATGGAAATAAGGAAAATGTAACTGGACAAACTACCCTATGCCATGCTATGTTTGAAGAGGGGGATACATTATTAGCTGTTATTCAAAAAAGTTTCTTCTATAATAAAATAAAGGTCGCCTCAAATTCAAATAAAGGAGCAAAAAAATGGACACAAAAGAACAGGCATCGCAGCCTGCATTACAAACGTTAAAAGAATATGCTGTCATTACCGCAGCTGTTCTGATCATGGACATTGGAATTTATGTTTTTAAATTCCCTAATAATTTTTCTTTCGGCGGTGTATCCGGTATGGCCGTTGTCATCTGCCGGTTTCTTCCGTTCACTGCCTCACAGATCAACCTTTTTATCAACCTGCTGCTTCTGCTGGTTGGTTTTGCTGTGCTGGGGCGGAACTTCGGCGTCAAGACAGCCTACGTGACCGTGCTTTCCTCGGTTCTTCTGAACATTTTTGAAAAGCTGTTTCCGATGGCACATCCGCTTACCGATGAGATCATGCTGGAGCTCTGCTTTGCCATTATTCTTCCGGCACTGGCGGCAGCACTGCTGTTTTTTGAGAATGCCTCCGGCGGCGGCACAGACATCATCGCCATGATTATTAAAAAATATTCTACAATGAATATTTCCACTGCCCTGCTGGTGACCGACCTCATCGTTGTCATCCTTGCTTTCCTGATTTTCGATACTTAACCGGACTTTGTTCGGTTCTCGGTCTGATGGCGAAAACACTGCTGATTGACAAAACGATTGAGCGGATGAAGCTGAATAAATTTTTTACGATTATCTCCAACAATCCGCAGCCGATCTGCGATTTCATCACAAAGGATCTCAATCACAGCGCAACCCTTTACGACGCCGTCGGCGCTTACTCCGACCAGCAGCGGACAGTCATTCTCACGGTTGTGGATGTCAAGCAGGCCGTCTATCTTCAGCGGTTTATTCATGATACCGAGCCGACCGCGTTTATTGCGATCACAAAGAGCAGCGAAATTATCGGAAAAGGCTTCATGAGTTATGTCTGATCGATTCAAACCATATTTTTTACGCAAAAAATCCGAAGGTTTTTGACGCCTTCGGATTTCTTTGTATGTGCTTATTCTGTTTATTTCTCTTCTGCTGCTTCGGTATCTTCTGCCGGTGCTTCTACGTTGTGGGAAGCCATCAGACTTACGACAATGGATTCCGGATTGGTCTTTATGGTGATATCCGGGTCAGCGGCCAGGGACAGATCTTTGACGCGGATGACATCACCGATCTTCATCTCTCCGACATCGACCATTACCTGATCGACCAGGGATGCCGGGTATGCCATGTAGGCAACCTCGTTCAGATCCTCCTGCAGAACGCCTTCTGCGATCTTTTCATGGTTTACAAGGACAATCTCTGCAACGGAATGAACTTTCTCGTTGCTGACCAGTGCCTGGAACTCGATCGAATCGATCTGTCCGGCTACCGGGTTATAATCAACATTTTTGATCAGGACATCGTATGCGGTTCCGTCGACATCCAGCATAATCTGGCTGCCTTTGTGGTCTGTCTTCAGCAGTTTCTCGACATCTCTTTTTACCATCTTAACTGGAATGGATTCTTTCATCTCTCTGCCGAATACATTGCCGACAACGTATCCTTCTCTTCTGAGTCTTTTTGCTTTTACATCCAAACTTCTCTTTTCAGCTTTTAAAGTATTCATTTACCTTTTCCTCCAAAAATCTGATTCTTAGCAGGCTTCTTATCTTGTGAAGGGTGTTAAGTTTGCTTTGCCTTGTGGCTATGAATAAGTTTCTTGGAACAGGATGTTTGGGAACATGCAAGGAAGAATTGGTTTCTTGTTGATTCCTTTTCTTTGTTCTAGTTGTAATATAATACCACGAACACAATTTGTCAACCCGGATTTTCCGATTTCACAGTTTCTTCACATTTTCAGCACGCTTCCTTATATTCCATCAGTTTCTGGCGTGCTGTGCGGTTCAGACTGCGCGGTACAGCAATCTCAATCGTCGCATAATGATCACCGTGCACGTTCGCATCTTTCATCGATACCATGCCCTTGCCGCGCAGACGGAGCTTACTGCCGGACTGTGTTCCTTCCTTGATTTTGCAGACCACATCTCCGTACAGTGTCGCGACACGCGCTTCGCCGCCAAAGACTGCCGTTGTGTATGGAATCTGAATCGTCGTGTAGATGTCCATTCCGCGCCGTTCAAAACCTTTCTTTTCTTCTACATTGACCTTCAAAAGCAGATCGCCGCGGCGGCCGTTTGATCCTGTATGGCCTTTGCCGCGCAGACGGATGCTCTTTCCGTTCTCGATACCGGCCGGGATTTTAACCAGCAGCGTATTGGTCGTTCCATCCGGGTTCCGCAGGGTAATCTGTTTTTCACAGCCCGATGCCGCTTCCTCCAGGCGGATCGAAACCTCAGCGTGCAGATCGAGATCCTCTGCCGTACCGCGGCCGGAAAATGCATCCTCAAACGGATGTCTGCTGCTTCCCGAACGCGTATACCGCTCGCTTCCGAATCCACGCTTTGCCATGAAACATCTGATCAAAGAAATCGCCGAACATATCGTCCGCGTTTCCTTCAAAGTGAAATTCGTGATAGCCGCCGTTGTTTCCGCTTCCGCCGAACGGGTTTCCATACGCACTGCCGTACGGATTTCCACCGCCCTGCTGGCTGTACGCGCCGGCTCCCTGGTCGAACGCCGCGAATCCGAACTGATCGTACATTTTCTTCTTTTCCGGATCGCTTAAGACAGAATACGCTTCTGTCACTTCCTTAAATTTCTTTTCCGCATCCGGGTTTCCCGCATTCGTATCGGGATGATATTTTTTCGCCAGTTTCCGGTATGCACGCTTGATTTCTTTCTCGTCTGCATTCCGGCTGACGCCTAATACTTCATAATAATCTCTCTTTGTTTCCATCATCAGGCACCTCCAGTCAAGCCTTTTCCTGATTTCCCAGGTGAACAATTCCTGGCTCTCTTTATCTGTTCTATTTGTACTATAACACGCATTTTTTACACTGTCAATTCTTTTCACGGAAGATTCAAAATTCCTATACGAATTGAAAAACCTGCCGTGCACTGTTACAATAAGAGATATACGATTCTCACGATTTTTTATGGAGGTACTTGATTGATGCATTCCATTTTCTGGTTCCGCACCCGGCAGTGGGTGTTGAGCCGCGTTCTTCATCTGACAGAGCATAAGAAACAGACACTCCTTGCAGCACCGGATGCCGTTCTGCTGCTCCCCGCGTTATTCCGGAAACGCCGGATCTCCCGGATTCTCCTGGTGACTACCCCCGGCTTTGTCCGCCGCGGAACACTGACGTCTCTGCTGGATGGCTGTAAAAAAGAAAACATTTCCGTCACCATTTTCTCCGAAATCGCCCCGGATCCGCAGATTGAGAGCGTGGAACAGGGTTTCCGTCTTTATCAGCAGATTCAGGCTCAGGCTATCCTCGCCATCGGCGGCGGATCCGTTCTCGATACAGCAAAGCTGATCGGTGCCCGCGTCTGCTGTCCGAAAAAGACGTTCCTGCGATGCGGGGCCTCCTGAAAGTCCGTCGGAAACTTCCGCCGCTGTTTGCCGTGCCGACGACAGCCGGAACCGGTTCGGAGCAACGGCGGCAGCTGTCATCACAGACTGTATCGACGGGAAACCATACAAATACGCCGTCAATGACCTCTGTCTGATCCCGGATACGGCAGTTCTCGATCCGCGTCTTACGATCAGCCTCCCGTCCTCTATGACAGCAGATACCGGTATGGATGCCCTGACCCATGCCATGGAAGCTTTTCTGAACCTCTTCGCCTCCCGCAGCGTGCAGAATGCATCCATCGAGCAGTCTGCGAAAATTTCCATGCCCTGCCCGAAGCCTGGCGTGACGGCTCCCGTCTTGCCGCACGGCAGGAAATGCTTCATGCATCGTATCTGGCCGGTTTCGCTTTTACCAACAACTTTGTCGGCTACGTCCATGCCATTGCCCACGCCGTCGGTGCACTGTACCACATTCCGCACGGAAGAGCCAACGCGGTTCTGCTGCCTGCTGTTCTGCGCGAATACGGTTCCTGCATTGCGCCTAAACTTGCCGTTCTCGCCGATGCGCTTTCTCTCGGCGGAGATACCGTTTCTGAAAAGGCTGAGCGGATGATTGCAGCTATCGAGGCTATGCGCGATTCGTTTGACATTCCATCCACTCTGCCGCACCTTTCGCCGAATGATTACACAGAAATAGCACGCCGTGCTTTAAAAGAAGCAAATCCCACCTACCCTGTTCCGCAGATCTGGGATTCTGAAAAAATCTTTTCTGTGCTCCGCCGTGTACAATCCTAAAGCCGCTGTTTTCTCGAATTTAAATTTGACAGAAGGCAAAAAACATGGTAATTTATTAGAGATATCGCATAGAGGAGTGAATAAAATGAATAAAAGAACCATGAAAAAAATGGCCAAAGCGAAACAGCAGGCTGCAGAAGCTGCAAAAACAGCGGAAACCGTTGTAAAGACAGCGGCACCGGCAAAAGAAGTAAAACCAACGACTGAAAAAACCTTACATACAGAAGCAGCCGAAGGAAAAGCAGAAGCTGCAAAAGAGCCGAAAAAAGCAACCAAAAAAGAAACCATAAAAAAACAATAAAAAAGGAGACCACGGAAACCATGGCAGAAGCAACCAAAACCCCACGTAAAATGACAAAAGTATCTGATACCGTTCTTGAGATCTTCGAGACAAAAGTATCTATGAAAGACCTCGAAGCAGTCATCAAAAAAGAAGTAAAAGCAAACGGATTAAAAGGCGAGATCAAAATCTACCTGAACGCAGAGCAGAGAGCCGCTTACTACACCGTAGACGGACAGGGATCTGACGATTTCAAAGTAGATCTGACCACTCTTGCTGAATAATTTTTCTGTCAGCTGATCTATCAGAACAGACCAAAAGCGGCATGTCCGAAACAAAGTCTTCCGGATTTTGTTTCGGGCATGTTTTTTGCTGTCTGTTCCCAAACCTAAAAAACGACAAGGTATTTTTCTATGAAAACTGTAAACCATCTCGGAACCGACCCGATCGGAAAGCTGGTTCCCCGTATTGCTTTTCCGAGCATGCTGGCACAGTTCGTGAGTGTTCTGTACAGCATTGTAGACCGTATGTACATCGGCCACATTGCCTCTGTCGGTGATCTGGCGCTCGCGGGTGTCGGCGTCTGCGGTCCCATTCTCACCATGATCGGCGCGTTCTCCTCCCTCATCGGGGTCGGCGGCGCACCGCTGCTCGGCATCCGGCTCGGAGAGAAAAATGAAAAAGAGGCATCCCGCATCCTGGCTAATGCGTTTCTGATGCTTGTTTCCCTGTCCCTCGTTCTGACAGCCGCTGCGCTTTTTTTTACCCGCCCGATGCTGATGGCATTCGGAGCCAGCACCGTTACGTATCCTTACGCCAGAGCCTATTTTGTGATCTACGTTTCCGGCTCTGTGTTTGCGCTTTTATCGACCGGCCTGAACCAGTTTGTGATCTGCCAGGGCTTTGCCAGTGAGGGAATGAAATCTGTTCTGCTAGGCGCCATCCTGAATCTGCTGCTGGACCCTGTGTTTATCTTCGTTCTGCATCTCGGCGTGCGCGGCGCGGCAATTGCAACCGTGCTCTCCCAGATCGCAAGCTGTCTGTATGTGCTGCATATTCTGTTCGGAAAGACGATTCCGATCCGCATCACCTTCGGCGGGTATTCATTTGCGATCATGAAACGCATTCTGACAGTCGGTTTTACTCCGTTTCTAATCATTGCCATCGACAATGTGATGATCATTGCGATGAACGCCGTCCTGCAGCGGTATGCACCCGCCGGACATGGAGACAGCTTCATCACCTGTGCAACGATCGTTCAGAGCTTTATGCTGATTATTACGATGCCGCTCGGCGGAATCAGCGGCGGAACGCAGTCAATCCTCGCATACAATTATGGAGCTGGAAATTCCAGACGTATTCTTGAGGCACAGAAAACCATCATCGCACTCTGTGCCGGATTTACGACCTTGATGTTCCTCGTCTCCAATGCCGCCGGAACGCTGTTTGCGCAGCTTTTTACTTCCGATCCGCAGATCGTCTCGATGGTGGTCCGCGCGATCCATATTTCGACACTCTCAGTCATTCCGCTCGGCATTCAGTACGAGATTGTAGACGGCTTTACTGCAATGGGCCGCGTGCGCTATTCGTTTGCACTCTCCTTCTTCCGGAAATTCGTCTACTTTACCGCTCTGTTTCTTCTGCCGCGGTTCTTTGCACTGGAAAACATCTTCTACGTGGAACCTATTTCCGACCTGATCGGGCCGGTTGTCTCAATGATCGTTTACTGGACTTCGATTCAGAAGATTCTGAAACAGCGGGAAGAGGCGGTACGGCTGATGCACACAAAAAAAGCATAAAAAATCTCATATCAAAAAAGCTGTTCTTTTCCGCGGAGTTTTCAAACTCTCACCAGAAAAGAACAGCTTTTTCTGCTTCTGTTAAAATGTCTTCGGCATCGGAACGGTTTCCTGTACTTTCAGACCGTATTTTGCTGCCAACTGCAGTGCCTTCTGTTCCGTCTCCGGATTCCAGACGGCTTTCGGCGTATGGGCATCACAGCCGAAAACGGCGGTGTTTCCTTCTTCGCCGGCGATCTTCCAGAACTTCTCGTTCGGATACCATCTTTCTTCCATCAGACCAAGGAAATTGATCTCCAGCGGAATGTTTCTCTTTTTCACCTCACGGCAGAGTCTCCGGTATTCCCGGTCGAACACTGCTTCGTCGCCGTTGAATAAAAAGAGATCCGGGTGTGCCAGATACAGGTATTTTCCGGTATCAATGCCTGCCAGGCACTGGTCCACATACTGTTTCAGGTAGCTTCCGTCTGTTGTTCCATGGCCGCTGTAGAGAATCTTTTCGATCTCATTTCCCAGGCTGTGCTGGCCAAGCACAAAGTACTCAAACGGATAGTCCGACAAAAAATCAATCAGCTGATCCCAGAATCTCGGGAAATACTCTGTTTCGAGTCCGAGATGGATTTCAATATCCTTGTCATACTCTTTTTTCAATGCCAGCACGGTGTCTACATAGCCTTCCACCTGATCGAGCCGCATCCGCATGCCGGAATCGTAGCCGTCCGGGAACGGATAAGGCGAATGGTCGGAAAAACCGAGAATTTTAAGGCCGCCCTCAATCGCGCGCTCCACATACTCCCGCTCCGTTCCGTCCGCATGGCGGCATCGCCATGTATGGGTATGGTAATTTGCAATCATGATCTGTAACCTTCTTTATTTTGTATCTTATTCTGCTGCTTCTTTGGAGATATCCGTTCCAAAATATTTTTCCGAAAGCTCTGTCAGTGTTCCGTCTTCTGCGAGCTCGCCAAGTGCTTTGTTGACTGCCTCAAGCAGCGTCTTGGTCTCATCGCCTTTTTTCATCGGAATACCGACTTTTGTGGATTCCGGATCGAGACATGCAATTTTGATCTCTGCATCCGGGTGTGCTTTCATATAATCGTAATACGTTACCTCTGCGTTCAGAGTTGCATCGATACGGCCGCTTAAGAGAAGCTCGAAAGTCTGCTCCAGATCGTCAACACCGGTAACGGCTGCGCCATATTTCTCGGCAACTTCTGCATACGTACTGGAAATGGTGTTCGCAGTGCTCTTTCCGTCGAGATCCTCCATGGACTGGATTTCATCGTTAGCAGAGTTTACGATAACAGCGGTGCGGTTGTATGCGTATGGATCGGAAAAGCTGTATTTCTCAGCGCGCTCCTCTGTGATATCTACGCCGTTTATCATGATATCGTACCGGCCGAATCGATTCCTGCAAGAAGGCCGTCCCACTCACCCTCTACAAAGGTTGCTTTCACGCCGAGTTTCTCTGCGATCTGCTGTGCCACTTCTACGTCATAGCCGACCAGGTTGTCGTCCTCATCGTGATACGTCCACGGTGCCCAGGTTCCTTCCATTGCCACAACGATCTCACCCTTGCTCTGGATCTGCTCTAAAAGATCCCCAGACGCACTTGCGGAAGATGCTGATGAAGAGGAAGAAGCACTGCTGTTATCTGCCGTGCTGTTTCCGCATCCGGTCAGTAAAAAGGATGATGTCAGGATACCTGCCAGAAATACTGCTGCCATTTTCTTTTTCATAATATTCGCCACTCCTTTTTTGTTTTGTTCTGGAAGAAGCTGCCTTTGCTTCTTCTGTTTTCTTTATTGCAAACTGTCCGGATTCCGTGCTCCGGGCAGGATTTGCCGCTTTGCGGGATACCTTACTCGTAATGCTGTTCAATATTCTGCAAAAATGTTCTCGTCCGCTCTTCCCGCGGATTTGCGAAAAATTCCTTCGACGGACCTTCCTCAACGACAACGCCGTTTTCCATAAAGACAACTTTGTTCGAAACGTTTCTTGCAAAGCCCATCTCATGCGTGACAACGAGCATCGTCATTCCCTCTTTGGCAAGCTGGCGCATAACACCAAGCACCTCGCCGGTCAGCTCCGGGTCGAGTGCTGAGGTCGGCTCATCAAAATAGATAATTTCCGGATCGGTTGCCAGTGCACGGGCGATTGCCACCCTCTGCTGCTGTCCGCCGGAAAGCTGATGCGGATAGTAGTCCGCCCGGTCCAGCATGCCTACTTTTTCAAGTGCTGCCCGCGCTTTTTCCTCCGCCCTGGCTTTTGGCATTTTTCTGCCGATAATCAGGCCCTCGGTTACGTTATGAAGGGCTGTTTTGTTCAGGAACAGGTTATAGTTCTGAAATACAAATGCGGTTTTCTGACGGATCGCCGCGATATCTTTTTTGCTGATGTTGTGAAACGGATATTCTTTCCCGTCAAAGATCAGGCTGCCGCCGTCCGCATGCTCCAGAAAGTTGACACAGCGCAGCATCGTCGTTTTTCCCGAACCACTCGGACCGAGGATTGCAACAACATCGCCCTGTTTTACTTTTAAATCTACACCTTTTAATACTTCCAGGCTGCCGAACGCTTTCTTTAATCCTTTAATTTCCAGCATGGCTTATTCCCCTTTTTTCTGATATGTACTCAGTTTCTTCTCTCCGATTCCCTGCAGCTTCGTGAGCACAGTGGAGAACAGCAGTAGATCAGTCCTACTTCAATATACAGTGCCAGCGGCTCATGGGTGCGCGCTACAATCCGCTGCGTTACCATAAACATCTCCGTTACGGTGATATTTGCGGCAAGGGAAGTATCCTTTACCATGGCGATCAGAGAGTTGGAAAGCGGCGGGAAAGCGGTGCGCATCGCCTGCGGAAGGATAATTCTCCGCATGATCTGCAGATACGACATGCCGACACAGTAGCCGGCTTCGAGCTGGCCTGCCGGAACGGCTTCCAGGGCCGCACGCATCGTCTCGGCACTGTAGGCGCCTCATTCAGGGAAAAGACGAGAACTGCCGCCGGAAACGGATCGATCAGAATACCGGCGCGCGGAAGTCCGTAAAACACAACGAAAAGCTGGACCAGAAGCGGGGTTCCGCGGAAAATCCAGATATAGAAACGTGCAATCTGACGAAGGCCTTTGATGTTTGCAAACTGTACCATAGCCATTGCCGTCGCAATTACAAGTGCAATGGAAAACGAGATTACAGTAAGCGGAATCGTCACCTTAAGGCCCGGCAGAAAGATTTTCCAGAAAGAATCCAGAAGAATATTCCATAATCTTTCGCTCATTTCGATATATCCCCCTTATTTTTACATTTTCCTAGATAGGATAACACTTCAAGTCCGCTTCAAGTCAAGTGTTTTTTCATATACCCCTCCCCCGCATGCAAGAATCCCCGGGAAACACGTTTTTCAACGGCCCCGGGGACACTTATTTATGGTTGGTTTTAAGAGGAAGGATCTTGTCTTTTTTTATGGTATTATGTTATTTACTGCTTAGTCCTGTGTCACATTAAATGCTCTTGCACCAGGGTATACAGCGGCCGTTCCAAGTTCTTCTTCGATTCGGAGAAGCTGGTTGTATTTTGCAACACGCTCGGTACGGCTCGGTGCACCGGTCTTGATCTGGCAGGTGTTCAGGGCAACAGCCAGGTCTGCGATGGTGGTATCCTCGGTCTCACCGGAACGGTGGGAGGAAATTGCGGTGTAGCCTGCTTTGTGAGCCATTTTGATTGCCTCAAGGGTCTCAGATACAGAACCGATCTGGTTCAGTTTGATCAGGATGGAATTTCCGCAGCCAAGGGAGATACCTTTTGCCAGACGCTCAGTATTGGTTACAAACAGGTCGTCACCGACAAGCTGTACTTTTCCGCCAAGCTCTGCGGTCAGCTCTTTCCAGCCTTCCCAGTCTTCTTCATCCAGAGCATCCTCGATGGAGATGATCGGATATTTCTCTACCAGTGCTTTCCAGTGAGCGATCAGCTCTTTGGAAGTAAATACAGTGCCGGCTTTCGGCAGTTTGTATTCACCCTTGGTTCCTGTCTTCCACTCGGAGGAAGCAGCATCCATCGCGATCTTGAAGTCTCTGCCTGGCTCGTAGCCTGCTTTTTTCACTGCCTCAAGAATGGTCTCGATGGCTTCTTCATCGGATTTCAGAGCCGGTGCAAAACCGCCTTCATCTCCAACCGATGTTGCCAGTCCGCGCTCTTTTAAGATGGCAGCCAGTGCATGGAAGACCTCAGCGCACCATCTTAAGCACTCTTTGAAAGAAGATGCTCCAACCGGCATGATCATGAACTCCTGTACATCCAGGCCGGAAGAAAGTGCGTGGCATCCGCCGTTGATGATGTTCATCATCGGAACCGGCAGACGATTTCCGGAAACGCCGCCGAAGAAGCGGTACAGCGGAATCTCAAGTGCGTTTGCTGCTGCTCTTGCGCAGGCAATGGATACAGCCAGAATGGCATTTGCACCCAGGCGGGATTTATCCTTTGTTCCGTCCGCATCGATCATAGCTTTATCTACAGCGTAGGTATCGGATGCATCCATACCTTTTAAGGTATCGTTGATGACGGTGTTGATGTTTTCTACTGCTTTCTGCACACCTTTTCCAAGGTATCTTGCTTTATCTCCATCTCGTAATTCCAGTGCCTCAAACTCACCGGTAGATGCGCCGCTTGGTGCCATGCCGCGTCCTACAACGCCTCCTGCAAGAACAACCTCAGCTTCTACGGTTGGGTTTCCTCTGGAATCCAGAATTTCTCTTCCTTTTACTTCCTCAATTTTCAGGCTCTTCACTTTTCGTGTGCTCCTTTCTCGTTTGTTTCTGGAGTTTCCCGCCTGCGAAGTGTCCAGGATCCGCAGACGGGAGATAACAATGATTGATTCACTTTGGTTAGCCTTTACTAACTATAATTCATTATAACTAATTTTTTAAAAATTGCAAGTGGGTAAAGTGATACTTTTTCTCAGAAATGCAAAAAGTTTTTCTGTTCTTATTTTTCCTGTTTAAATGCCTCTTCCAGCGTATGCCATCCAAGCACTGCACATTTCACTCTTGCCGGCATGTGGGAGATGTCCTTCAGTGCACCAGCCTCCTCGAGTTCGTCAATCTCCTCGTCGGATGCTTCTCCTTTGATCATGCGCAGAAACAGATTTCCCAGGCGCAGTGCCTCGTCCTTCGTCTTTCCGATGATCATGCCGAGCATAATGTCCGCCGATGCCTGCGAAATCGCACAGCCGTCGCCCACGAACGCACCGTCCGTGATCACATCGCCGTCGACTTTTAATTTCAGCCAGATATCATCGCCGCAGCTTGGGTTGACGCCCTCGAGTACGATGTCCGCATCCGGCAGATCATGCTTGAATTCCGGACGCAGATTGTGCTCCGTCAAAATTTCGTTATAAAATCCTCTACTCTCCATAGCCCATTCTCCTTCTGATTGTGGATACACTTTCGATCAGTGCATCAATCTCTTCCGGTGTATTATAAAACATCATGCTGGCTCTTGTCGAACTTCGGACGCCAAGATATTCCAGAAGCGGCTGTGCACAGTGGTGGCCTGCCCGCACATCGATGCCGTCAGAAGAAAGAATTTCGCTCACATCGTGCGGATGCACGCCGTCAATCGTAAACGAAACGATGCCCGTATGGTTGGCCGGATCTTTGGAACCGAGGATATGAACGTACGGCAGCGCGCCGAGTCCTTCCATAGCACGTTGCGTCAGTTCCAGCTCTTTTTTCTGGATATAATCAAATCCTTTTTCCTGCAGATACCGGATCGCTGCGGCCAGCCCCACCGCACCGGCTGCATTTACCGTTCCCGCCTCAAATTTCTGCGGAACCGGTGCAAAAACGGCTCCGTCGCGGTGAACGGAATCGATCATCTCGCCTCCGGTTAAAACGGCGGCATTTTTTCCAGCAGTTCCCGTTTTCCATACAGACAGCCGATTCCCATCGGGCCCATCAGCTTATGGCCGGAAAAGGCGAGAAAATCTGCATCCAGCGCCTGTACGTCGACCGGCATATGCGGAACGCTCTGGGCGCCGTCCACAACGACAACGGCTCCCACGCGGTGCGCCATCTCCGTGATTTTCTGGAGCGGATTCACGCAGCCGAGCACATTCGATACCTGCGCAACAGCCACAAGACGTGTTCTCTCATTAATGCCCTTTTGGAGCTCCTCATCGGTCAGCTCGCCCTCACTGGTACATTCCAGATAATGGATTTTCGCCTCCGATTGTAGACCTTTTTTTCCGAGTATTTCAATCGGATTTATATATTTGAAAAATTTTATCAAAAAACGCACCTGCCGACGGATCTTTTTTTCCGCACGACAGGCGCGTTTTCTATCAACATTGTTTCAGCCGATTCCGCCCAGCACGATTCCGAGAATCAGAACCAGCACACAGATCGGCACGTAGATATATTTGCAGATCGGATAATACAGATCCGTGAATTTGCTGCTTCTTCCCTTGTCTACCTGGGACTGCACATACTTCTTTCCGCAGATCCAGAAGAACATGACTCCGGCAAGGCCGCGCCGAGCGGACAGATGTAGATCGACAGAACATCCATCCACTGGGATACAATGCCCTGGATCAGAAGAGATACGACCACACCGATAACCCCGATCACACCGCAGGCTGCTACTCTTCCGAGATGAAATTTTTCCTGTACCGTTGCAATCGGTGCTTCGTACAGGTTAATCAGAGAGGTAAGGCCGGCAAAAAAGACAGCGACAAAGAAAACGATTGCGATCAGCGCGCCACCCGGCATAGACTTTATCAAATTCGGAAGGAAAATGAACAGAAGTCCAGGTCCTCCTGTATTTAACTGTGCTCCCGTAGTTGCCATCGCCGGGATAATAACCAGCGCAGCAAGCATAGCAGCGAGCGTATCAAAAAATGCTACTCTTCCGGCGGCGGCCGGAATATTTTCTCCATCTGACAAATAGGAACCATAGATCAGTGTTCCGTTTCCGGCTACAGACAGGGAAAAGAATGCCTGACCAAGTGCAAAAATCCAGGTCTTCGGATCTGCAAGTGCTTTTGGTTCCACACGGAAAATATAACGGTATCCATCCGCTGCACCGGGCTGAAAGGCAACATAGATACCAAGTGCAACAAACAGGAGAAAGAAAACAGGCATCAGCACCTTATTGACCTTCTCAATTCCCTTACCAACACCAAATGCCAGAATGACCATCGCAACCACAAGAGCTACGATCTGCCAGAAATTGTTTCCAAACGCAGATGCCATGGATTCAAACGCTCCGGCAAAATCCTCTACGCTCACAGCTGACAGTGTCTTTCCGGTAAAGGTTCCGATCATGTACCTGAAAATCCACCCCATGACAACCGTATAACCGATCGCCATTGCCAGGGAACCCAGCACCGGAATCAGACCAAGCGCCTCTCCGGCTTTTCGTTTTCCTTTCGTTTCACATGCAAAACCGAACGCATCAACCGGACCGGATCTTGTGGCACGGCCAAAACTCATCTCCCCGCTCACACCGGTAAAGCCGATCAGTGCAACGAACAGGAAATACGGAATCAGAAAAGAACCTCCTCCGTACAAGGAAACCCGGGTAGGAACATCCAGATGTTGCCCATTCCAACTGCAGAACCGATGCAGGCCAGGATAAATCCCCACCGACTGTTAAATGACTCTCTCTTTTTCATACTGCTCTCCCTTTTTCTTACTTTTTCTGAAGATATCATGGCCAAAGTACCTTTTGACTCCAACATCTTCTGAATATTTTAGCATAAGCTATTGGGAAAAGCTATAGCATTTCTCATCTTCCTGCAACTTCACTTTATATTTTATGCTTTTTCCGCCTTGCTGCTGCCATTCCCGCGGAGAACATCCGCAGTGGCGTTTGAAATAGCGGCTGAAATGAGACAGATTGGAAAAACCGCAGATTTCCGCGGTCTGTCCGATGGAAAGTGCCTGATTTGTCAAAAGATTTTTCGCCTTGTCGAGCCGTACTTCAATCAGATCGCTGTGCGGGGTGCTGCTGAAAAACTGTTTATAATAAGAATAAAACTGGCTTTTTTCCATATTGGCCATCTGGCAAAGCTTTTCTGTCGTCCAGTCTTTCTCATAATGGCTCAACATCTTAAGGCGCAGCTCCTGGAATTCCTGATACAGTCCGGCCGCTCCTCTGCCGCTTTCTGGTACAGCCGCATACCGCGCGATGCCGTAATCATCATCTGACGAACCAGTGCTTCCTCATATTCCACTGCGTATGGATCTTTCACAATGTATTCCCTCTGCAAAAGGCGAATCAGCTCATCAATTGCTTCCGTGTTCTGTGGATAAAAAACAGCATTCTGCGGAATTCCATACGTTTCACCCAGATTCTCACCGCACCAGAAATGGACATAGCTGTTGCGAAACTTCTGAACAGCCTGATAATGCTGCTCGTGATCCGGCGTGTAAAAAAGGCAGGCATTTTCCTGTGCAATGAAAAACGCAGTTCTGTCATACACCTTCATCGGCGTTTTAAACAACAGAAACAGATAGTCCCCGCTGCCTCCGGCCGATATATCGTCTCATAATCGGCGTTGGATCTATTATATTCACAAATATGAACTGAAAATTCCATTCTTCTCGTTTCCCCTTTTCTTTTCTTCTCCCTATTTTACCGCAAAACCGGAAAAAAAGTCAAATTTGCCGGACAAAAATCTCTGGTTTTTTCTATCTTCCTGCTAAAATTGAAACTATCCAAAGCGAAAGCGAAACGGTGGAATAAAATCATAGACACGCCGGTGATCCTTTGTTTTTCTGGATCGTGTCTGAAAACGAACATTTCTTTTAACAGGAGGATTTTTAAGTATGAAAAAAGCAGAGATTATCATTGACAAATATTTTCTCACCGGAAAAGTTGACAAACGAATCTTCGGTTCCTTTATCGAGCACCTGGACGCGCCGTTTACGAAGGCATCTATCAGGAAGGAAGTGCTCTCTCCGACGAGCAGGGCTTCCGAAAAGATACCCTGGATCTTGTCAAAGAGCTTCAGGTACCGATCATCCGTTACCCGGGCGGAAACTTTGTCTCGGGCTATCACTGGGAAGACAGCGTAGGCCCGAAAGACAAACGGCCTGCAAAACCAGATCTTGCCTGGGGCGTGATTGAGACAAACGAATTCGGTCTGAATGAGTTTGCTGACTGGTCGAAAAAAGCCGGCAGTGACATCATGATGGCCGTCAATCTCGGAACCCGCGGACCGGAAGACGCAAAAAATGTGCTGGAGTACTGCAACTTCAAGGGCGGCACCTACTACAGTGATCTGAGAAAATCCCACGGTTACAAAGATCCACACAACATCAAACTCTGGTGCCTCGGCAACGAGATGGACGGACCGTGGCAGATGGGACATAAGACCGCTTCTGAGTACGGACGTATTGCGGCAGAGACTTCCCGTCTAATGAAATTCATGGATCCGACGATCGAAACCGTTGCCTGCGGAAGCTCCAATCTTACGATGCCAACCTTCGGTTCCTGGGAATATACGGTTCTGGACGAATGCTATGATGAGGTGGATTACCTTTCTTTACACCAGTATTACGGAAATTATGCAAATGATACTGTCGATTTTCTGGCAAGCTCCAAGGGCATGGATGATTTCATCTCCGGTGTAGTTGCGATCTGTGATGCAGTCAAAGCGAAAAAACACGGCAAAAAGCAGATTAACCTTTCCTTCGATGAGTGGAACGTATGGTATCACAGCAATGAACAGGATCAGAAACTGGAAAATGGGTACGTGCACCGCATCAGCTTGAGGATGTTTACAACTTTGAGGATGCACTTCTCGTCGGAAGCATGCTGATCACACTCCTGCGTCACGCAGACCGTGTCAAAATCGCCTGCCTTGCACAGCTTGTCAACGTTATCGCTCCGATCATGACATCCGATACCGGTGCATGGCGTCAGACGATCTTCTATCCATACATGCATGCAAGCGTATACGGCCGCGGAACCGTCTTAAATACACAGGTTTTGACACCGATTTACGAGAGCAAAACGTACGGCGAAGCTCCGTATCTCGATTCTGTCTGCATCTGGGATGAGGAAAACGATGCACTGACCATTTTTGCAGTCAACAAGAGCCTGGATGAGGATATGGAGGTTTCCTGCGATCTGCGTCAGTTCGAAGGATGCCGTCTGGCTGAGCACATCGTGCTGACAAACGACGATATGAAAGCGGTCAACACCGAAGCAGATCCGAACCACGTTACTCCGACCCATTCCGATGCCACCAAACTGGAGAATGGAAAAATGCACACCGTTCTTGGAAAACACAGCTGGAATGTGATCCGTCTTACAAAATAATGGAACCGTATAAGGTATGGCCTGAAAAACAGAACATCTGAATTTTTCATCCAAACATATGCATAAAGGAGTTTTATTTTATGGCACAGGCATATTTATTTGTTCATTTTCGGGAAAAACAACACCGGACGGCGAACAGGTTTATTTCGGCATCAGCCGCGATGGTTTCCACTGGGAAGCTGTCAACGACGGCGCTCCGGGTGCCGGCCAGGGATATGTGCCGTTTGTTGCAGACAGCCTTGCTTCCGGAAAATTTGTTCGTTCTGATGCTTCCTTCTCGTTCCCATACGGCTACAAGCATGGAACGATTCTTCCGATTACAGAGGAGGATTACGAGCGGATCAAAAACCATGACTGGTCAGATCACGGATATCGGTAAAATCGCTGTCCGCCTGATGGGATTTTCATACAAAAAGAACTGCGGCAGGCTTCCTTTTGGGGAAGTTCCTGCCGCAGTTCTTTTTCGCTTTTCTTTTCCGACAAAACCCATCCGCTTCCTTTTTGTTCTGGCGGACAGTACCTTTTCTGCAGATTGGTAAATGTATCGTTTTGATGGTGTCTGAATTTTTCTTTATCTCTGTGCCTGTGCAGCGGTTCTTGCATGGAACATGCGGAAGACGCCGGTCTGCTCGATCAACTTCGTCAGGCTGTAGAAAATGATGGAATCGATCGGCCACATAATCAGGTTCTTTAAGGCACGTGCCGGAAGAAGCACCATGATTCCTTTTCCATACAGCATGCTGATCCACAGGGTGTTCAGCAGTACGTTGACAGTCAGCATAACGATGAACTTGGCTGCAAGCACACGTTTGATGGTCAGTTTTTTGCGATAGTAGAAGCATCCATACATAAAAGATGCCAGCATCGCATTAAAGGTGAATCCGAAGAAGAACGGGCCGCTCGGTTTCAGGAAGTATTTTACGACATCAAGAATGCCGGAGAAAAGACATCCTGTCACTGGTCCGAACAGGTAATCGACAAGGCGGTTCGGGATTCCGGAAAATCCGATGCGGACATAAGGTCCGATATCAATCGATGCTACCTGGTTCAGAATCATCGCCAGCGCTGCGAACATGGCACAGGCTGCGAGGGTTGTGACTGCTTTCAGCTCTTTTGCTGACTGCAGAAACATGTTTTTTGTTTCTTTTGCTGTTTCATTTGCATTTTTCTGCATAAAAAAATTACCTCCTTTACAGATATCTGACTACAATAGGAGATAATCTCTTGTCTCTATCTTCTGTTGCAGCGAGATGCAATTCATATACCGCAAGATTTTCTCTTTTCGTCTCCCTGGCTACTCTCTATCCCGGGAGCACTTTACGCATATGAACTTACTCTGCAGTTGTTTTTGTCCTGCTCATTATATAGTAAAATCCCCTTGGTTTCAAGAGGATTTTACATTTTTTCTAATTTTTTACGATCAAATATCAGCCCTGCATTTTACGGTCTTTCCGGTGATAAAACGGAGACAAACGCAAACTTTTTATCCAGCAGTTTTCCCATCAGCACAATACCTTTTCCCATCGTAAAAGCAGCTGCTACCGTTCCGATTCCAAATATTCCGTCGGAGTAACCGCAGGTATGTTTGAAGTCACATAATCTGCTGTATTTCTTGTAACAATATATTGTGCGCAAAATGATTCGGCACATTCCATCTGCAAACAGTCTTCAAAATCTGAAAATGTTTCATTTTTCAGACCTTTCATTAGTTTTTCTGAATCAATTCCTTCTACATCAAAAATTTCAAATAAGCTAAGGAGAAGTTCTCTTCTTTCTTTTACGTCATATGTCTTTCTTAAAATAAAAAACATATTAGAAACAGAGTGTGCGGCAATGCACGCATTTATTTTTCCTCTCTATAAGATGCCAATTCAGCATCGTCATCCTGAACATTTCCTTTTTTTCTTATTTGCTCCATTCGTAAAAAAGCATCTTTTTTCGATTCAACAGCACCGCTATTATAAAGACTGTTTACACCCTGCATAATCTGAATAATAAACACTAGTTTATCTTCTGGCATTTTTTCCAATAATTCAAATGCTTCTTCTCTCATTGCTGTCATTATGTTTTTGTCTCCTTTCTATGACCGTACCTGTCCATTCCCATATACCACAAATTTAATCGAGGTCAGCGCCAGCAGTCCCATCGGGCCTCTGGCGTGGAGTTTTTGGGTGCTGATTCCGATTTCGGCGCCGTAGCCGAATTCGAAGCCGTCGGTGAAGCGGGTGGAGGCGTTGACGTAGACCACCGCTGCGTCGATTTCGTCCAGGAATTTCTGGGCGTGGGTGTAGTCGTTGGTGATGATCGCCTCGGAGTGTTTTGTGTTGTAGCGGTTGATGTGCGCGATCGCTTCGTCGATAGAGGAAACCGTTTTAATGGATACGATATAGTCGAGATACTCTTTTCCCCAGTCCTCTTCTGTCGCTGCTTCTGCTCCCGGCATGTATTCTCTTGCCTTCTCGTCTGCGCGCATCTCCACCTGTTTCTCTTTCAATCGTTCTGCGAGAACCGGCAGCAGTTTTTCACGCACGTTTTCATGCACTACGATGGATTCACACGCATTGCAGACGCCGACACGCTGTGTCTTTGCATTCAGAATAATATCCACTGCCATGGAAAGATCGGCTGTTTCATCCACGTAGATATGACAGTTTCCGGTTCCCGTCTCAATGACAGGAATCGTGCTGTTTTCCACGACAGCGCGGATCAGTCCGGCACCGCCGCGCGGAATCAGAACATCGACATAGCGGTTCATCTTCATAAACTGTGCCGTTGTCTCACGTGAAGTATCTTCGATCAGAAGCAGCGCATCCTCCGGCACCTGCTCCTCCTTCAGTGTTTTCCGCAGTGAGGCAACAATCGCCATATTTGAGTGGATCGCATCACTTCCGCCCTTCAAAATCACGACATTTCCCGTCTTAAAGCAGAGTGCAAACGCATCCGCTGTTACATTCGGACGTGCTTCATAGATGATTCCGACAACACCAAGCGGAACACGTTTCTGCCCGATCAGAAGACCGTTCGGCCGTTTTTTCATACCGAGAACTTCCCCGATCGGATCGTCCAGCTCGGATACCTGACAGAGACCTTCCGCCATCGCCTCGATGCGACTCTGATCCAGAAACAGCCGATCCAGAAGACCTTTGGACATTCCTTTTTCTCTTCCATGCTCCATATCCAGCGCATTTGCCGCGATAATCGCATCGGCATCCGCCACAAGATTTTCCGCTGCTTTTTTCAGCACACGGTTTTTCGTCTCTGTCCCCATGATGCGAAGCACAGGTTCCGCCCCACGGGCTCTTGTTCCGATTTCTTCCAGACTTATCATATTCGTCTCCTCCTCGTGTTGTCTTATCGTGATTGGCTGCTAACGGTAAATCTTCTGCTCTGTCACCAGCATCTGCGGCAGAACATCCGTCTCTTCAAACGGCACCGCATCAAACAGCTGAAACTCAAACGCCGCTGCAACCGTTGTAAACCCTGGATGTGCGGCAAGAAAGCGGTCATAAAATCCTTTTCCATATCCGACTCTGTGGCGCGCCGGATCAAAGGCCACACCGGGTACCAGCAGAAAGCCCTCTTCCCGCGTGCAGACCTTTCCGCCGTCCGGCTCCATAATGCCAAAATAGCCGGATTTCAGCGTGGAGAAATCTTTGATCTCATAATAAACCATATCATCGTCTTCCACGCGCGGCACAGCGACCGTCTTTCCCATTTGCAGGGCCTTCTCGATCAGATCCCGTGTCATGACTTCTTTTTTGAAGTCCATATACGCAAAAAAGCAGTCCGCATCCAGAAACTCCGGCAGAGCCGTGATTTTTTCATAAATCATACGGCTCTTTTCCTGAATTTCTTCCTGTGTGGCTGCTCTTCTTCGGGCAAAAACTTCTTTTCTAATGTTTCCTTTTGCTTCCATAGCGCTCCCCCAGATTTACGATTGTTCCGTCTTTCTCCTGCATATCAATATTGTCGAGCTGGGTACGGAGGTTCATTTTCACGGCTGCAATATATTCTCTCCGCAGCTTCTGCTGCTCTTCTTTCTCCGCCGGCGTCAGCCCTCTGCTTTCGCCTTGCGGGCAAGTTCGTTAATTCTCTGTATATTAATTTCCATTTTCTGTATTTCGCTCCTTTAAATTACCGGAATTTTCTCTTTATCTTACCGCAAAACACGGTATCTGTCCAGCAGATCCGCGAAAAATCTGAAATCCGGTTTTCAATCACCGGATTTCAGTCTCGTCTGTATAATTATCCAGTACAATCAGAACCCATGTTTTTCCAGGATTCAACTTAATCTCATCGCCATTCCCATCCCGGTATTTTGTGACGCCCCACGGATCATCCTTGCTCCATGTCACGTCGATGGCCTTTCCGCTTGTGATATACGTTCCCGTTCCGCCGTTTACCACATCGATATCGAGATATTCCGCATTGTCATCATACTTTTCCAGGAACAGTACTGCACGATAATGTTCTTCACCGCAAGCTGTTCCTGTGTCATCTCATCGATCTGCGGTTCCCCGAACTGATAACGCAAATACGTGCCGCTCGCCTCATCGTACGAAAACCACGGATTGTTGTGGAAATATCCGCCCGGTGCCACATAGGCGGCATTTCGTCCCTGTTCCAGCGTTTCCGGTTCTGTCTCGGATGCAAACTGGAAAATCCGTCATAACCGTCTTTGTAAGATGTCCGGTAGCCGCAGAGATCGATTCCCGCTGCAATCCCGGCCGCATCCAAATACGCATTGTGCGGCGACGGACGATCCGACGTCCGGTAATACACCTGTTCCGAATACTCCATGCCATTCACATTGTCTATGTGATCCGATTCGAGCAGCGGAATCGCATACGCCGCCTGTCCGTAATGATAATACAGGGCATCAAAACCAGCCGCCAGATACACATAATATTCACGGCAGCTCCGCACCGATCCGATCTTTTCGAGATCATCATAGTTTTCAAACAGCCCCATCAGGCGCGTAATGCCGCCTTCGACCGGCGCTTCATAGATCACTCCCGCACGGCTGATACCGCTCTGCGGGCAGGCGCTGATGATATTGCTCAGCATAACCGCCACCGGGCGCCTTCTTCCCTGTACTTCGGCGACAGGTTCTCCTGTCAGATAACTTTTCACCATACCTTCCGGCAGCGCATCCTCCGCGGGTGTCGGCTCAATCGCTTCCGGAACCAGCGGCTCCGGTGCCGGATCTTCGGTCGGGACCGGTGGTTCCGTAGCTTTCGTTTCTGTCTTGCTTTCCCCTGCTGTCTCTTCTGAGACATAAGAAGTTCCTGCCGATGCAGTTTCCGGTGCCGTTTCCCCAATTTTCCGGCATCCGAACAGCATCATGCTTCCCAGCAGAGCAATCCCCAATGTGTAAAACCCTCTCTTTTTGATAAAGACCCCTCCTTTTCTGCTTTCAATCAGTCTCTTGTGATACCGAGACGCTGCAGCACCTCTTCCTGCTTTGCCTCCATCACGGCTGCTTCCTCCGGTGTCATATGATCATAACCCAGAAGATGCAGCATACTGTGTGCAACAAGAAAAGCAAATTCGCGTCTTAAAGAATGACCGTATTCCTCCGCCTGCGCTCTTGCGCGCGCAACAGAAATTACGATATCACCCAGCATCAGCTCACCGCTGTCCGGGTTAAAACAGTCATCTCCCTCTTCCGTCTCCAGAAAATCGAACGAAGCCGGAGAAGGATAATCTACCATCGGGAAAGAAAGCACGTCTGTCTCCCGGTCAATGTTTCTGTGTTCCCGGTTCATGGTGCGGATATTTTCCGGATCGGTCAGAATCAGTTCTACTTCTGCCTCATACGGGCACGCTTCCTGATCCAGCACACCATTGATTACCGCTGCTGCAACCTCTTCCGGATCAAATCCAAGGTCAAAATCCTGTTCATTTTCAAACGTCAGTGTCATTTATTTTCCCTCCGTTTTCTCGTCGTACTTTTTGCTCTGCCGCTGTGATTTTCCGGCTTTGCTTTCTTTTCATATTCATCGTAAGCCTGTACAATCTTCTGCACCAGCGGATGACGGACAACGTCCTTGCTCGTCAGCTCGCAGAAGGAAATTCCGTCTACTTTTTTCAGTACCTGCATTGCCACATCAAGGCCGGAGCGTGTACCGGAAGGAAGGTCCTTCTGAGAGGCATCTCCGGTTACAATGACTTTGGAACCGAAACCGATACGGGTCAGGAACATCTTCATCTGCGCCGGTGTCGTATTCTGTGCCTCATCAAGGATAATAAACGCATTGTCGAGCGTACGGCCTCGCATGTACGCGAGCGGCGCAACCTCAATCAGGCCTTTTTCCATGTTTTTCTGGAAGCTCTCTGCTCCCATGATCTGATACAGCGCGTCGTAGAGCGGCCGCAGATACGGGTCAATTTTACTCTGCAGGTCGCCAGGCAGGAAACCGAGTTTTTCACCCGCCTCAATCGCCGGACGCGTCAGGATAATACGGCCTACTTCATCGTTTCGGAACGCGGTGATCGCCATCGCCATTGCAAGGTATGTTTTTCCGGTTCCGGCAGGGCCGACGCCGAAGACGACCATCTTTTCCCGAATCGCATCCACGTACGCTTTCTGACCGAGTGTTTTCGGTTTGACCGGACGGCCTGCGACCGTGTGCAGATGCAGTCACTGTCGATTTCAGCAAGGCTGCTTCCGCTGTCCTCCATAACAAGTGAGATTGCATAATTGACGTTCTGTGTGTTGATATCATTTCCGCGGCGTGAGAGCTCCAGAAGCTGTGTCAGACATTCCTTTGCGCGCGCTGCATTCGATGCCGGGCCCACAATTTTTAAAACGCCGTCCCGGGAGATCAGCGTAACCGCCAGGGATCTCTCCAGGATTTTGATGTGTTCATCAAACTGGCCGAATACTTTCTTTTCATGTTCGATGGGCAGTTCCATCTGCAGTTCTATCATGTTGTTATTGCTGTTCATCTACCATTGTTTCCTTTCCATCCGACATCTTCTGCATTTCGCAGGGCTGTGCTTCTACGGCCCGTTCTATCACGCGAAGTGTCCCTTTTGTGATACATGACGTATCGTTAAGTTCTATTGTAACATGATTCTCCGATATTTGAAGTCCTTTTTCTGATAAATTTCTGTGGAATTTCTGATAATTCTGCGAGGCTTTTTCTTTTGCCTCGTGTTCTGAGTAGGTTTCTTTCTGAACTTCAAAAGGAAATTTCTGACGGTAGCCGAAATAAAACGGAAGGGCAAAGTTTTCTGTCAGATAAAGCTGCTGAAGGGACACTTCCTCGTCTGCTCCATTTTCCCTTTTCTCTGTTTTCTGATCCGCCGTTCCGGTCATGCTCCGCAAACTCTCCACAAAATTCTCCGGCAGCAGATTTCCAAGGAAAAATCGGTAAGCAGAAATCTGAAATACCGGCGTTTTTTTCTCTGCTTTCTGATATGTCCGTACCGTATGGGAAAGCGGAAAGGTATCATAATAGTACCACGTCGTCTCAAGGTCAATATCCGCGTCTGCGTGAACATAAGAATAATCATACGTTTCCCCACTGTCATTCACAAGCGGAATCTCGCCCTTTACAAGAATGTCTCCCGCTTGACATGTATCACCGGGGAGCACCTGCGGAATGCCGTTCCGTGTGATAATACGCACGACCGTCCCTTCTTTTTTCGCCACAAGATTCTGCGGATCATCTGCTTTTTCTTCGATCACATAGCCGTCTACGTTTTCTTTTACCGCAAGGACAAGCTGCGTCCCTTCTATTTTTGCGGACACCCAGGTCAGATTCGGAAACTGCTCCCGCAAATACGATGCGGTCTGGCTGCAGTCCACACGTTTTTTCCAGCTTCCATGATGAATCCCGGCCGCGTCAAGGCTGTTTAAGATCGTCTGCGTACTGTTCGCGTAATTTCCTTCCACATGAATATTCCAGATGAACTGCGACAGCGTGTAAAGTCCCGCCAGGCAGAGAAAAATACCAATAAAAAATGCCTTTCTTTTTAAACTTCGCCGGTAAAAGAAAGGCAGTCCCTGTTTTTTCTGTATTCGGATGCGCACACCGCTCTTGCGGCGGATCGGCAGGAGGCGGAAAAAATCTTCCGGCAGAAGGCTCATCTCAAAGCAGCCCTGATGTTCTGTCACGTCCCACAGTGTGATGTTATGGTGCCCGCACAGATTGAAAAAACGCTCCGGTTCACGGCCCGTCACACGAATCCGCACACTGCCTTTCCAGAAAACCTTTCCCCTCTGCAAACGCACACCCCCTTTTCAGCATTGGAATGATTGGAATCATTACACTTATTGAAACGTCGCCTGATCGATTCTCCCTTCCACCCGCATCTCCTCCCCGGAATACGAAACAATCCGGATTCCCTCTCCCACAAGGAGCAGCCTGCCATATTGTGTAAGCACACAGAGGCGGCACGCATTATATTCCAGAATCCTGCGGAAATTTTCAATCTGCACTTCTCTCCCGCCGTAAAACGTCACAACCGGCTCGCCAAAAGCAAGATCTGACGGAACCTGCATCGCCGAAAGCAGCTCCCCGCCCGGCGGATGGAGCAATTTTTTCTGCTTTTTCTTTTTTCGCATCCAAAACCTCCTCCGCTTTGCGGGTCTGCTTTTTGTTCTATCGCTATTTTATGCAGAAAAAAGCACAAAAATACCCCACAGCCGCTGGGGTTTCCTGCCCGATCAGGCTGCGGGGTTTCATTTCTCTTTTTTAAAAACATTTTTTGCAGGGTTCATACCCCTGGGCTTCTGCATTTTCTCTCGTCATCTGATATGCCCGATCCGGATTCATTCTGCCGCAGTTATTTTTGTTATGGTACTTCGATCCGGTCTCTGAAATCCACACGAGCTGTCCTCCATACGGATCCGATTCCTGCGGAGCTTCCGTTACCTGTGGTTCTTCAGCAGTCACTGCCGGCTGCGTTTCTTCCGCTGCCTGCGTTTCAACGGTTTCTTCCGCCGCAGCTTCTATGGTTGGCTCAGGTGTCGGCGTCTCGGTCGGGTCAGCCGTTGGAGTTGGGGTAGCAGTCGGCGTTGGTGTTTCGGTCGGTGTTGCTGTCGGCGTTGGTGTTGATGTTTCAGTCGGGGTCGGCGTCGCTTTTTTCGTCGGCGCTGCCGTAACGCTGACGGAAACAGACTCTGCAGATGCCTTCTGTGTTTCCTTACTGCTGTACGTCACAGGTGTCAGCGCACAGGCGGAAACCAGCAGCAACACAGGAAGCAGCACAGGAAGTGCTTTCGCCACATGAAACCGTTTCTTTATCGTATTCCAGGTAACCGGAAGCAAAAAGATTCCAAGCAGCAGCAGTGACAATGCATATGCCTTCTCCTCTTTCCAGTAACCGGCTCCCGCCAGTATCATCAGAATACCGAACAGATACCTGAGAAAATTTCCTGCCTTTCTCAGCATATTTCATTCCCCCTCTTGTGTATTTTCTGAATTTCTTACAGCGAAATCCTCTACTGTAAATACGTTTGAAAGAATGGAAAATTACATCACAGATTACGATTCTTTATAGAAAATCATGCTGAACCATATGACCATATGCTCGCCGAGGTAATAATCCATCATGTTTTTTTCAATCAGGTTTGCAACAACGATGCCGTGGCTCTCGATGCATGGATGCATCAGTTCAAGATGGCGGCAGCCGCCTCTCGGGTAGGTACATTTATCACAGAGCTGGCAGGAATCGGAGGAAAGGGCGAAGGTGAGCAGGGTTTTGTCTTTTAAATGCTGCTCGATTTCGCGTGTGATTTTTTCGTGCTCCGATTTTGTTTTTAATGTCTCATCCATATCCATGATGTTGTCCACTTCTGCGATGCTGGAGAAGAACAGAACGTGATCGTAGTTCATGCAACGCTCCTTACAGACTTCAACAGTGCCGACCGCCGGCGGGCAGGACCAGGAGGCTCCGTAGCGGGAGCACTCCTTTTTGCAGATCTGGCGGACCCGGTCATTGAATTCGATGTCCTCCGGTTTTACAAATGCATACTGATAGATAGGAAACTGGGTAATATATTCTTCGATTTCTGTCTGTGTCATTTTGTCATCCCTTCTCTTTTGTTACAGATCTTTTTCCAAAAAAGCAAATACCATATTCCAGTACGTCTGGAGCATGCGCCCTCTGGTTCCAAACAATTCATGCTTTGCGCCCGGTACTTTTACCATTTTTGCCATGCCGGGACGGCGTTCTGCCATTTTCCGGATCATCCGCTCCTGGGCACGGTTGGACACAAGATGATCGTTCTCCGCCTGAAATAAAAGGACAGGAGCCTCGATCCGTTTCCATCCGCTCCGCATCAGATCGCGGTACAGATGTGCGGCGGCATGGAGCCATCCGTAAGAAGCGGCATTTAGGTGATACAGCGGCTCTTTTTCCCGCTTCTGCTGGTAATAGAGAAAGCGCGGACGGGAGAGGGACGAACTTTGTTTAAAGCTTTCGATTCCCTGGTATGGTTTCTGTCCTACCACATACTGTGTGCCTCGTTCTGTGGCACAGGCAAAAGCTGCGATCCGTTTTGCATCGGCGAACGGCACTTTTCCGGTCAGCGGACGGATCATCGGCGAACTCAAGACCACTTTCCGGAACAGATGCGGCGCTTTGGCGGCCGCTGCTGCTGCGATTCCGCCGCCCATCGAGTGAGAATAGAGAACGAGCGGAAGACCGCATGCCTCTGCTTTTGCTTTTCGTGCAACAAAGAGCAGATCTTCTACATAACGATGGTAGGAATCGACATAAACAAGCGACGGATCATCCACCAGACGGTAGCTCTTTCCGTGGCCGCAGTGTTCCGGCAGATAAACATGAAAATGCTCTTTGATAAAATAATACACGATCTCTTTATATTTCTCTGCATTTTCCGTAAAACCGTGTGAGATTACAACAACACCTCTCGGGCGGAATGCGCGGTAACGAAGAACATGAATCGGATGACCGCTCTCCCTTTCCCAGTAAAATTCTTCTGCATGAGCGGCGAGGTACGGCTCCACACCATTCTGCATCCGCTCCGCGTAATTTTTTTCCTGTAATACGCGTGTTCTCATTAGCAAATCACCTGCTTTCATCCAGATACGAAAGGATATCCTGAAGATTGTCGATGGTACAGTCCGGTGTAACTTCAATTTTGTTCGGAAGATGATCCGGGTTGTACCAGCAGGTCAGGATTCCTGCATTTTTTCCGCCGCGGATATCACTTGTGAGGGAGTCGCCGACGATCACAACCTCATCCGGTGCATAACTTCCGATTTCGTTCCATACCGCATCAAAAAAAGCCTTCTGCGGCTTGTCCACACCGACCTGTTCCGAGATAAAAACGCCGTCCAGAAGCTGATCAAGCCCGGAAAAGCGGAGTTTACGCTCCTGTGCAACAGTGGTTCCATTTGTTACTGCATACTGTTTTACGGTAGCTTTCAGCCGTTTTACCAGTTCATCTCCGTGATCGCAGAAGAAAGCCTTATCGCCGAGGCGGATCTGATATTCATCATTGAATACCTTTACCTGATCCGTCGGCAGTCCTTCCGATTCAAAAAATTCATGGAATCGTCCAAGCATCACCTGTTCTCTCGTAAGCTCTCCCGTCTCCAGCCGCTCCCAGTAACCGCGGTTGATCACGCTGTAGCGCTGCAGCATTTCGTCCGTGCAGGTTCCCATATGAAACTTGTTGAAACAGTACTCAATTGCATATCGTTCCGACATCTTAAAATTCAGAAGTGTTCCGTCGATGTCCCACAAAATTACTTTTATCAAAGAGAAATCCTCCCTTGGTTTCATTTGTATTTTCCAATTATCTGTTTTTCATTCTAGCATAGATTACAAATACGATCAATTGTATTTTAGGCATTGTATCTTTTGAGAAAAAGTGCTACGATAAAAAAGAATTTCCGTGAAAAAGAAAAGGAAGAAGGAAGAAACACTATGAAATTTACTTATCCAGCCGTTTTTCATAAAACCGAACAGGGAACCTACGAAGGTTATTTTCCAGATCTCGCCTGCTGCTATGCAAAAGGGGATACCCTCGACGAGGCGCTGGAAGATGCCATTCACTCCGCCTATGACTGGATCTCTCTGGAACTGACGGAAGAAGAACCTGATTTTCCGCCGGTATCGGATGTGGCAGATCTCGGGAAAAGCGAAGGTGAAATTGCAAGAAATATTGCCGTCAACATCCGGCTTTTTGAGGGATGGGACGAATAAGTTCAAAAAGAGAAAGAAAACCGTATTGCTGCGATATTCGAAACGCGGCGATACGGTTTTCTTTTTATCTCTTCCAGGTTTTCAGCATCTCTTTTTCTTCTTTGCTGATCCGCAGCGACTCTCTGATTTTCTGAATTGTTTTGTTATGTGTCCAGTCATCGAGACTGTTTTCTTTCAGCAGTTTCTGTGTTTTTTCCGGAAATGAATATAACAGATCGATACTGCCCAGGCGACGGCCATTTTTACGTAATAGCCATCGTGATGAATCTTTTTCATCTCCTCCAGCACAGCATCGATATACGCTTCGTTGATAAAAAAGTCCAGCAGACACACAACACCAAACCGGATTTCATATTCCCGGCTGCTTTTCAGCCATTTCTGCAGATATCCATACCAATACTCCTGGTCTTTCTTCATAAAATGGCACGTTGCACAGGAGCTGTCACAGATTCCCCAGCTGTTGATCATCGGCACGAAGCGGTCCAGTTCTGCCGTCTGTTCTTCACGGGTCAGCTTTCCGTAGCCGATCATCATTCCGCGGATCAGAAGCTCCTCGTAGACTTCCGGATTAAACTGTTCGGTATAAACTTCATAGTGGTCTCTTGCTGTCGCTTTTGCAATCCGTCGCGAAACCGGAATGCGGACACCAAGAATCCGACAGTTCTGTCCCGGAACAAGAGAGCTGTGAAATTCCCGGTATTTTGCATCTATATTGCTTTCCAGTTCTGCCCGAATGGCCTGCATTACTTCCTGTTCCATATAATTCCCCCTCTCTTTTCTTTCTCTTTAAGATGTTTTACACGCTTTTTACAAATGTTTAACCCTGTTATTTCTGCACTTCTGATAAGATAAAATTAAAGTAAACGATAACATCCCCCCTGCCAAATGCCAGATCTTTTCCGGCTGAAAGGTGAATCTTATGAGAAAGAAATATACATTTTTTCAAAATATACCATTCCTGTGCAAATTTCAGAAGCGGCCAGCCCTTGCAGAAGAAGCGCCAGTTGTTTCCACAACGCTGTCTATTCCGTTTTCCGGACCTGCAGAAAGATCCTTATATTTTACCGAAAACCCGGATTTTACCGCTCCCTCTGCCGGTATCCATTCCCGTCGTTTTCCGGGAAGCCGGATCTTTCTATATTCCAGCGATCCCGAGCACGATCTTGCGGCAGTTCCATCCTCTCTTTTCGATGTGCTGCACCGCTATTTTGCCGTCCATTCACCGGATGATGTCGTTTTATGGAAAGATGGCATTCTCTCCTTCCAGACCATGGAAAATCAGCCGCAGCCGTTGACTGCTCTTTGTACACCGGATGATGCACGGGATTCCAAAATCATTCCGTTCCCCACACTGTCAGAACGGCAGCGCATTTTACAGTAACTGCTATTTAGCCCAGCCAGCAGGAGCATGATGGAAATACCCCTTCCGTCATGCTCCATTTTTACTCAATTCCGAGAATTCCACTAATCCGCTCTTTCGAAAGCCCCGCGCCGATTACAATCAGCACTTCCTGGCTCTCCGGCACTGCCCGGAATGTCATCTGGTCCCGCGTCGCATTGATTTCGCTCCACACAGTTTCGCCCGTCTTTACAATTCCCTTGATCCGGAATACATTGCCGCATGATGGATCCGCAAAGATTGCTTCTGCTGCCTTTTTCAGCGCTTCTTCCGTAATCTTCGGCTCCAGAAAGCAGAGCGAATCAAATGTCTGCTGCTCGCCGAAATCCAGCTTCCGGTAATCCTCCGAACGGTAACTGCATTCGGAGAGCATTTTGAAATCATCCTCTGTCAGATCATCCCAGTTTTTCTGTAAAATTTCTGCATCAGAAAACTGTCTTCTGCAGCCTGCCTGCTCGAGCGTGCGGTTCAGATGGGCAATCGTTTCTTCTTTCTTTTCCTCCGAAACATTCTGTACTTTGCTCAGCACGATTTTACCAGCGTTCGCTGCCTCGGAAGCCAGCAGATACTCTTCTTCCTCCGACAGCTTCTCATCGAGCCCGGCATCCAGAATCGTGATGACGCTTCCCGCCTCATACCAGCGGTTCAGCGGCTCGTCGTACAGCGTGTCAAAGAACTCATCCACATCGTAAATCCCCGACGGTTCCACGAGAATGCGGTCGTAGCCGCTCATGCCCATCGAGATCAGTTTCGTGCGGAACCGTCTGCGGTGTGTCTCTTTGTCGCATCCGCCGGAAATCATCTCCAGCTCGCACTGATCGCCGCGCAGTTCCTGCAGAAGCAGCATATCCACATTGACTGCCCCAAAATCATTCTCCAGGATGCCGATGTTCTTTCCCTGCGCCATCAGATACTTTGCGTACTGTTTCAAAAAGTCGTCTTCCCTGAGCCAAGGAAGCCTGTAATCAGATCAATTTTAATCATTTCTGCTGTCCTTTCTGCTGTCTTTTTCCGTCTGCAGCCTGCGGAGCTTCGAACACTCTATTTTCGTCTGCGCTCTTTGCCGGTAAATGTATCGATGTCTATGCGCCATACGGCAACGCGCTCCACCATCTCCGGCAGAAAAGCGATCTTCGCCTCCGGTGCGATATGCGCCATGATTTTTCCCAGGCCTTTCTTCTTTGCCCCCGGATCTGTCACCTCCGTGATGGTTCCGTTTCCCATGATACTGCGGTACGCATAGGAATACGCACACGTATAGTCACCTGTAATCACTTCATGGTTGTAATCCATCTCCACCGCCACGCGCGGATCCGCTGCAAATGCAGCCGCCTTCCGCCCTTCTTTTGCCCCATGCAGGTACAGACAGACGTGAAGAGTTCCATCTTCTTCCCGGACATCATATCCATAATTCATCGGCACGATAAACATGCCTTCCTCATCCATCGCCCCGATCCGCACAACCTCGCAGCTTTCCAGAATTTCTCTTAAAATTTCAGGATCTGTAATCTCCCGCTTTTTTAAACGCATTTCACGCATCGCAATCACACCTCTCTTATTCGCAGCTATTTATGATATGGCTCCCCGCAGTTAATGCGGTAGCTCCGGTAAATCTGTTCCAGCAGAATAACCCGCATCAACTGATGCGGAAATGTCATTTTCGAAAAACTGAGCGCATAGTTCGAACGCTTCAGAACTTCCTCGCCAAGCCCTAAGGAACCGCCGATCACAAAAATAATATGGCTCGTTCCCTGCACGCCGAGCGTATCTATTTTCTGGGCCAGCTCCTCGGATGTGAGCTGTTTTCCCTTAATTTCCAATGTAATCAGATAAGCGTCATCCCGGATATATTTGAGAAGGCGCTCTGCTTCTTTATTTTTGATATTCGTCTCTACGGTTTCACTCGCGTTGTCCGGCGTTTTTTCATCCGCCACCTCGATAATTTCCAGCTTTGCATAGCGGCTGAGGCGCTTCGAATACTCGGCGATCGCATCCCGCAAATATTTCTCTTTGATTTTTCCTACTGTTAATATCGTAATTTTCATTCTGTAATCTTAAAACCCTTTCGGATATCTGTCAAAAACACCAAAAGCCATATAGATCACTTTTTGTCCGCGTCTATATGCTTTTAGTTTAGAAAAGCAATGCCTTATGCATTTTTGCTTTTGATATACTCATCAATTCCTTTAGCTCCGGCTTTTCCGGCACCCATAGCAAGGATAACGGTTGCTGCACCTGTTACAGCGTCACCGCCGGCGTAAACGCCCTCTTTGCTGGTCTTTCCGGTTTCTTCCTCAGCTACGATACATTTTCTTCTATTGACATCCAGACCGTAGGTGGTGGAAGAAATCAGCGGGTTCGGGGAAGTACCAAGAGACATGATAACTTCGTCTACTTCAATTTCGAACTCAGATCCTGGAATCTCAACCGGTCTTCTTCTTCCGGAAGCGTCCGGCTCGCCAAGTTCCATACGGATGCAGCGGATACCGGTTACCCAGTCTTTGTCGTCGGTCAGAATTTCTACCGGGTTGGTCAGAAGGTCGAAGATGATACCTTCCTCTTTTGCATGATGAACTTCCTCTGCACGGGCCGGAAGCTCTGCCTCAGAACGACGGTAAATAACGTGTACCTCTGCGCCGAGACGAAGTGCGGTTCTTGCAGCGTCCATAGCTACGTTGCCGCCGCCGACTACAGCAACTTCTTGCCGTGTGCGATCGGGGTATCGTAATCATCGCGGAATGCTTTCATCAGGTTGTTTCTGGTCAGGAACTCGTTTGCGGAGAATACGCCGTTTGCGTTCTCACCCGGGATTCCCATGAACATCGGAAGGCCTGCGCCGGAACCGATGAAGACTGCTTCAAATCCTTCATCTTTTAACAGCTCGTCGATGGTAACGGATTTTCCGATGATAACGTTGGTCTCAATTTTAACACCGAGAGATTTTACGTTCTCGATTTCAGCGGCAACTACTTTGTCTTTCGGAAGACGGAACTCCGGAATACCGTAGCTTAATACACCGCCGGCTTTGTGAAGTGCCTCGAAGATGGTTACATCGTAGCCAAGTTTTGCAAGGTCTCCTGCGCAGGTAAGACCTGCAGGGCCGGAACCGATAACCGCGATCTTGTGGCCGTTTTTCTCTGCTGCCGGAACCGGTTTGATACCGTTTTCTTTTGCCCAGTCAGCAACGAAACGCTCCAGTTTACCGATGGAAACAGCGTCGCCTTTGATTCCGCGGACACATTTGCCCTCGCACTGGCTCTCCTGCGGACATACACGGCCGCAGACTGCCGGGAGTGCACTGGACTCACCAATAATTTTGTATGCTTCCTCGAAGTTTCCTTCTTTTACCTGTGCAATGAATGCCGGAATGTTGATATTAACCGGGCATCCTGTGATACATTTTGCATTTTTACAGCCCAGGCAGCGCTGTGCTTCTTCTACTGCTTCGTCTTTGTTGTATCCAAGACATACCTCGTCAAAATTTGTGGCACGTACCTTCGGCTCCTGCTCACGTACCGGTACTCTGTTTAATCCCTTTGCCATTATTTGTCACCTCCGCACTGGCCGCATCCACCGTGATGGGTTGCGCCTTCCTGGTATCTTAAGAGAGCTCTTCCCTCTTCTGTCTTGTACATCTGCTGACGTTTCATAGCCAGGTCGAAGTCTACCAGATGACCGTCAAACTCCGGTCCGTCTACGCAGGCAAATTTTACTTCATTGCCTACCATTAGACGACAGGCACCGCACATACCGGTTCCGTCTACCATGATCGGGTTCATGCTGACAACGGTCGGGATGTTCAGTCTTTTGTCAGAAGACATACGAATTTCATCATGATCATCGGTCCGATGGCAACACAGACATCATACTGTTTGCCCTGGTTCTGTACAAGGTCGCGGAGTACATCGGTACCCATACCTTTTCTTACGTAAGAACCATCGTCTGTGGTTATGTACAGATTGCTGACAGCAGACATTTCTTTCTCGAGAATAACGAGATCTTTTGTCTTTGCTCCGACAATGGCGTCAGCAGTGATTCCATGCTCATGCAGCCATTTTAACTGTGGGTAAACCGGTGCAGTTCCAACACCACCGGCTACGAATACGATCCGTTTTTTCTTCAGTTCTTCGATATCTTCGCTGCAGAACTCAGACGGCTGTCCCAGAGGTCCTACGAAATCCATGAAAGCATCTCCCGCTTTGAGATCTTTCATTTTTTTGGTAGATTCTCCGATCGGCATGAATACGATGGTGATAGTTCCTGCTTCTCTATCGTAATCACAAATGGTCAGAGGAATTCTTTCTCCTTCTTCATCTGCCTTGACAATAACAAACTGTCCAGGGAGGCAGTGCTGTGCTACTCGCGGTGCTTCTACTACCATACGGTAGATGTTATTCGCGAGCATTTCCGCTTCTTGAATCTTGTACATAATATCCTCCTAATCTTGTTAGAAATATTTTAACAAAAGCACGACTTGGATTTTCGCGCATTTTATGTTAATACTTTATCACGTTTCCGGTTATTTGTAAACAACGGACAACATCTTTTCCCATCATCCGTGTTCCTCCAGATAATTTTCGAACTGTTCCATGGACATCAGAACTTTTCTCGGCTTGGTTCCTTCCTCCGGTCCTACGACACCGGCATCCGCGAGCTGGTCCATGATTCTGGCCGCGCGGTTGAAACCGATTTTCAGCACTCTCTGGAGCATGCCGATCGATGCCTTATCTTTTTCGATGATAAATTTTCCGGCTTCCACGAAGTAATTATCGCGGTTATCTCCGCCGCCTGCGGCAGAACCGCCATCCAGCTTACGGTGTGAATCCGTTTTTCGATATCCGGATCATAAGCGTTCTCGCCGTAGTGATCTTTTAAGTAGGCAACGACATCGCTGACCTCTTTATCCGAAACAAAGGATCCTGCAGACGGGCCGGTTTCTGGTAATCCTGCGGCTTGTAGAGCATATCGCCTTTTCCAAGCAGTTTTTCCGCACCTCCCATGTCGAGGATCGTACGGGAATCTACGCTGGAAGAAACCGAGAATGCAATACGGGACGGCATATTTGCTTGATAAGACCAGTGATGACATTGACGGAAGGTCTCTGTGTTGCAATAATCAGATGGATGCCGGCCGCACGGGCAAGCTGTGCCAGACGGCAGATCGCATCCTCCACTTCTCCCGGCGCAACCATCATCAGGTCGGCAAGCTCGTCCACGATAATGACGATCTGCGGCAGTTTTTCCGGTTTTTTGCCGTTTTCATCCGGCGGCAGCTCGGCAACTTTCGCATTGTAGCCTTTCATATCGCGCACGTTGAATTCCGCAAATTTGTTATAACGGTCTGTCATCTCCGCAACCGCCCAGTTCAGAGCTCCGGAAGCCTTTTTCGGGTCTGTGACAACAGGGATAAAAAGGTGCGGAATGCCGTTATAAACAGAAAGCTCAACGACCTTCGGGTCGATCATGATCAGTTTGACGTCTTCCGGTTTTGCCTTATAAATAATACTCATAATCAGCGTGTTGATGCAGACCGATTTACCGGAACCGGTCGCACCGGCGATCAGAAGATGAGGCATTTTCGCGATATCCGCGATGACTGGCTGACCGGCGATGTCTTTTCCGACAGCAAAGGCAGATTCGAAGAAAAGTTCTTAAACTCCGGTGTTTCAAGAAGATCACGCAGCATCACGGCCGTGTTCGTCTTATTTGGAACCTCGATTCCGACTGCGGATTTTCCCGGGATCGGTGCCTCGATGCGGACATCTGCTGCTGCAAGACTCAGCTTGATATCGTCGGTCAATCCGACAATCCGGCTTACTTTCACGCCCTGTTCCGGCATCAGCTCATACCGTGTGACGGTCGGTCCGCAGCTTACGTTATTGACTGTAACTTTGACACCGAAGCTGTCCAGCGTCTCCTCCAGTTTCCGCGCTACTTCCCGCAGATGCGCATCGGAATCGCCCATGGCACCGCGCGTCCCTTTTTTCAGAAGATTCATCGGCGGTGTTTTGTACTCCGGCCGCTTTTCCTCTGCTTTTTTCCCGATTTCCTGACGAATGCCGTCTACATCCGCCTCGATCTCTTCACGGGAAGACCGCGGAATTCTCGTATGATCCGCAGACGTTTTCTCTTTTTTCGCCTCTTCTGCAGCTTGCCGTGTCATCTCCGGTTCTGTCTTTTCCGGCTCTTCAGCCGGCACAGAACCACGGTGAATCGAAAGCTCCGGCATCTCCATCTGATGGGTATCGTCGTTTTCGTTTAAATCGGCCTTCGATTCCACATGAGAAAGAAGGCGGGATTTCTTTTTCTTCCCGGCTTTTTTCGGTTCCTCCACTGGCTCAAGAATCAGCTCTTTTCCTTCCTCTTCCTCCATCGCAGCTTGGCGCGCCAGACGCTCCTGGCGGCGCTCCTCCGCCATCCGGCGGTGGTCATTCGTCTTTTCATGGATCGGCGCGAGAATCGGCTTCTGCGTCATCACGATCACGGAAATCACGATGGCGATCACAATAATCACCCACGCGCCGATCTGGCCGAATCCCATGCCGAGAATTTTCACGACAGACCCTCCTAAGATTCCTCCGCCGAGATGATCGTAGGCGCTGTCAAAATAGTAATCCAGAAATGTCGTATCTCTCGTATAGCCGGACGCCAGAAGCTGCATAAAAGCGCAGAAAAAGACGAAGCAGCTGATCGCTCCCCCGGTTTTCCGCACAATTAAAAAGTTCTGTCTGTTTGCTATGTAAAATGCTGTTCCAAAGAAGATCAGAACCGGTGCTGCCCACTCTGTCACGCCGAAAAGGCCGAAAAAGAAGTCGCAGACAGCCTGTCCGATCACGCCGCCCATACCGAAATTACTGAGCATCAGCAGAATCGAAACAGCAAGCACGGAAAGCAGAATAATTTCTGCGCGCACTCCCTCGTCCATCGGCTCACGGACTGTGTTTTTCCTTGTGCCGGAGGTACGTTTTGCGGTACTGCTCTTTTTCACCGTTGTTTTTCTGGCCGTTGTTTGGGTCTGTTTCTTTTTTGCTGTCCCGGAAGCAGAAGTTTTTTTCTTTGTCTTCCCGCTTCCCTTTGTTGTATTTGCCATGCAGAACTTCTCCCCTTTCTCGTATTACAGCAGAAAATATCCTGCAATGGAGAATGTCCCGACAAGAAGACAGTACAAAGCAAAATATTTCAGTTTCCGTTTTTTCACCACACGCATCAGAATGCGGATCGTAAAGTAACCGGCAAGTGCCGCCATGAAAACGCCGACCAGATATACCGGATGAAAAACAATTTTATTTTTTCCCATGGTCGCAATTTCAACGATCGTTGCCCCGATAATCGCCGGAACACTCACAATCAGAGAGTATTTCACAGCGTACGAACGGGTCATGCCGCCGATCACACACGCAGAAATAGTCGAACCAAGACGGGAAAGACCCGGAATCGTGGAAAAGCCTTGGAAGAATCCGGCAATCAGTGCATCTTTCGGCTTCAAATTTTTCTGCGTTTTTTCTCCCTCCGGAAGCATATCTGCCACCACAAGCAGAATCGCCGTCAGATACAGACCAACGCCAGGTGCCAGCAGATTCGAGGAGGTCAGTGTGACAAGGCTCTGAATCATGCCGCCGATTACAGCAGTCGGGATGGTGGTCAGAATCAGCAGGAAAGCAAGCATACGGTAGTTGCTGCCGAGTACCTTCCGGTACTGCTTTCTCTCCTGATGCTGACTGGAAAAGTGTTCCTTTAAATTATGAAACAGATCGATTATGATTCCGCACAGCGCGAGGAAGAGACGTTTCCATTCCTTCGAAAATGTGAGCAGAATTGCAATCATGGAGCCAAAGTGCAAAAGCACATTGAAAAACACCGTCTGCGTATCTTCGATCTTCATAAAATGACGGAAGATAATCAGATGTGCGGAGCTGCTGATCGGCAGGAATTCCGTGATTCCTTGGATCAGGCCCAGAAATAAAGCTTCTATTACTGTCATTTTTTTATCCTGTTCCCTTATTTTTCTCTTTTGTGAAAGTCCGGACAAAACTTCCGTTCGAATTTTCACAGCGAACTCATTCTAACACAAAATCCCCTGAAACACAAGCCGCGCCGTGAAGTCAATTTTCTGTCCCTGCTGCCTTTTTCATCAGCTCATTCAGCTTTTCGAGCGCGCGGGCAATGCCGCCGACCTCGTCGATCAGACCTTCTTCCACTGCCTGCGGGCCGTCCAGCATTGTTCCGACATCCTTGACCAGCATTTTCGTATCGAGCATCAGCTCCTCGAGCCGTTCCTTGGTGATTTTAGAATGGGCCGATACAAAACCTGTGATCCGATCCTGCGTCTTTTCCATATTACGGTACGTCTGTGCAACACCGATGAACATGCCGTTTGTACGCACCGGATGAATGACCATGGTGGCACTCGGCACGATCAGCGAATAGTCTGCTGCAACGGCGAGCGGGACACCGATCGAATGACCGCCCCCTAAAACGAGCGATACCGCAGGCTTTCGCATGGACGCAATCATCTCTGCAATTGCAAGACCGGCCTCCACATCTCCGCCTACGGTATTCAGGAGAATCAGAAGACCATCAATACTTTTGTCCTCCTCGGCACGGGCAAGAGCAGGGAGAATGTGCTCATAGCGCGTCGCTTTCGTGCGCTCGCCGAGTGATTCATGCCCCTCCACCTCGCCGATGATGGACAGCAGATAAATGTTGGTCTTCAGTTCTACAATATTTTCTTTTTCTGTCTGGTTTTTCTGTGATTCTGCCATACGGATTTCCTCTTTTCTGCTATTCCAAAATAGCTTCATCAGTATGCGCAGATTCTTATGATTCTATGTAATTTCCAGTGAAATTACTCGTCCAGGTTGGTGTATACGTACTGTACGTCGTCGTCGTCATCCAGCAGATCCAGGGTACGGTTCAGGTCTTTTAATGCCTGCGGATCGGTCAGCTCTACGTAGGTCTGTGGGATCATGGTAACGTCTGCCTCTGCCATGGCGATACCGTCTTTCTCCAGAGCCTCACGTACTGCGGAGAAGTCATCCGGATCGGTGATGATTTCGTAGCTGTCCTCTTCGTCTGCGAAGTCTTCTGCGCCTGCATCCAGAGCAAGCATCATCAGATCGTCAGCATCCATTTCGCACTCTTCTTTGTCGATGATGATCTGGCCTTTTTTGTCGAACATGTAGGATACGCATCCCGGTGTTCCAACGCTTCCGTTTCCTTTGGTGAAAGCGCTTCTTACGTTTGCTGCGGTACGGTTCTTGTTGTCGGTCAGAGTCTCTACGATGATCGCGATACCATTCGGGCCATAACCTTCGTAGGTGATACGCTCGTAGTTGTCTGCGTTTGCATCTCCGGCAGCTTTTTTAATACCGCGGTCGATGGTATCGTTCGGCATGTTGTTTGCTTTTGCTTTTGCGATAACGTCACGCAGCTTGCTGTTGTTTGCCGGATCCGGTCCGCCCTCTTTGACAGCGATTACGATCTCACGGCCGATGATGGTAAAGATTTTACCTTTTTTTGCGTCGTTTTTTTCTTTCTTATGCTTAATATTGGCAAATTTTGAATGTCCTGACATACCTCTTTTGTCTCCTTTATTTAAAGTATTGCTTTTCTGTAAAAAGGTTTCCCCGAAAAACGGCAGAAGCCCATATAATATAGAATATAGCACGATCTTTCTCATTCGTCAACCGTGAACCGCGCCAAAAATACCCCTTATGTAGCAGATCCAGGCTGATTTTCAGTGCTTCGTTCACAAGGGCCAGCTGTTCAGGCGTCAGATGACAGATTTTATCTTTCAGCCTTCTCTTATCGATCGTCCGAAGCTGTTCCAGTAAAATAACAGAATCCCGTACAATCCCATAGGCGGACGCTTCGATCTCAATGTGTGTCGGCAGCTTCGCCTTATTCATCCTCGATGTAATCGCCGCACAGATCACCGTCGGACTGTGCCGGTTGCCGATGTCATTCTGAATGATCAGCACCGGACGGACACCGCCCTGCTCACTTCCCACAACGGGCCGCAGGTCGGCATAATATACATCGCCACGCTTGATTACCACTTGTGCTCACTCTCCGATTCTTTCCGTTTTGCTTTCCCATACGATAACGATCCGGCGTTTTACGCCTTTTAAAATCGTTTCCATGTATTTAATATTGCCTGTTTTTCCGGAGGTATTCACAAATTTCATCCGGCACTTCAAAAAAGTCCGCCCGGAGTCCTTTTGGGAACCCGTGATTCTGATCTGCTTTGCTCAGATTGACTGCAATCCTCTGATAATCTCGGATGCTGTTACATAGGAAGCACTGCTTTTTTCTTCCGCAGCCTCTCCCGCCTTTCCATGCGCATATGCCGCCAGTGCCGCTGTTTTGGCAAGGCTGATTTTTTTCTCATTTTTTTCACACTGACGTTTTGCTGCAAAGGCGCCTGTGATTCCCGCGAGCACATCGCCGCTTCCCGCCGTCGCAAGCGCACTGCTTCCGCTTGTGTTTATGTAATACTGCTCACGCCCTTCCTCTGCTGTCACGGTTACGGAATCCTTTCGTACACAGCAGGCCTGGTATTTTTCGGCTGCCCTTCCGGCGCTTCCTGCCGGCTCACGCTGGCATTCTGCAATGGTCGTGTGCAGCAGCCGTGCAAGCTCTCCTACATGAGGCGTTAAAATTTTTTCTGCCCGGCAGCCCGAAAGAATCTCTGCATCTTCTGCAATCAGGTTCAGCGCATCTGCATCCAGAACAAGAGGAACTTCTGTGTGCTGCACCGTAAAAACGAGCAGTTCTTTTGCCGTCCGGCTTTTGGAAAGCCCCGGTCCCGCAACAACAGCGTCCGCCCAGGCGAGATCCTGCAGCAGGGCTTCTTCCGGAAGCGGCTCATCCTCCTTCCAGAAATCCGCCATTGCTTCCGGCAGGGCACAGAAAAGCGGCGTACGGTTTCTTTCCTCTGTCACAACCTTTACCATGCCGGCACCGGATGCAAGGACTGCCCTGGCACACAAAACAGCGGCTCCGCACATGGCACCGGAACCGGCAAGTACCAGCACCTTTCCGAAGGTTCCCTTATTTCCCATCGGCGTGCGGGTAAGAAACCGGTCCAGATCTTCTTTTTCCACTGAACCGTACCAGGGCGTCTCCTCTTCTCCTGCATCAAAGCCGATTCCGATATCACGGACCAGGACCTCTCCGGCATATCGTTTTCCGGGATCAAAAAGAAGCCCTGGCTTTGCACAGGCAAATGTCACCGTGGCTCTGGCTTTCACCGCCGCATCAAGGACCTCTCCGGTATCCGTGTGGATCCCCGAAGGGATGTCCACGGCAAGAACAGGAACACCGCTTGCGCAGATTGCTTCCACTGCCCTCCGGTACTCCCTGCCAGCGAACGGGATACGCCAATTCCAAAGATGGCATCTATGATAACAGTATATTCCCGGAAATCCGGATTCTTAACCTCACGGACCCCATAATTTTCCGCAATTTTCTTCTGTGCTCTCATGCCTTCACTGTATTTTTCCGGATTTCCAAGACAGAACAGTTCCGCATCCACCCCTTTCGTCTTTAAAATCCGTGCAATTGCCGCACCGTCCCCTCCATTATTTCCGGGACCGCACACAGCAAGGACTTTTCCTGTATCCCATGTTCCATTTTGAAGCTCCTCCACGCAGGACAGCGCCGCGCGCTCCATCAGTACCAGGGACGGTACCCCCATGGTTTCGATCGTATTGCGGTCTGCCTGCTTCATCTGTGCTGCTGTAAGAATCCGTTTCATCGCTTTTCCTCCTTTTCCTGCCTTATCCGGAAAGTGAACAGAAAAAGTCTCCGGTTTCCCGAAGACTCTCCTGCTTTTGTTTTGGTTTCTTAATTGTTCTTTGGATGCTCCGCCTCATATCTGGTCAGATTGTAGGAGAGACGCATCAGACTTTCGGAAAGATGGACGTTCTCGACGATCACATCTTTCGGAAGTTTTAAGTTTAGATCGGTATGTGCAAAATTCCAGATTGCTTTTACACCGTTGTCCACGAGAATCTCTGCCATCTCTACGCTTTTGCTTTTGGCAGTGTCAAAGCCGCAATCTCTACATGGTGTTCCTTGATAAATTCCGGAAGCTCGTCCGCCATGCGGATTTCAATTCCGCGCACGGAGATTCCTTTTAATACCGGGTTGACGTCAAAAATACCGACCGTTTTGAATCCGCTTCTTTCAAAGGCCGCATAATTGGCAAGTGCCTGTCCCAGATTTCCGGCTCCGACAAAAATCATATTGTGGACTCTGTCCAGACCTAAGATTTTTCCAATCTCGCTGTACAGATACCGCACGTTATAACCATACCCCTGCTGGCCGAAGCCGCCGAAATTATTTAAATCCTGGCGAATCTGGGAAGCTGTCACTTTCATCCGCTCGCTCAGCTCACCGGAAGAGATCCGTTCTACTCCGTCCTCCAGCAATTCGCCCAGGTAACGATAATATCTAGGAAGTCTTTTGATAACTGCCCGCGAAATTCCTTTTTCTTCCAAGATAAATTCCTCCTTATTTACACCTGCATATATTCATATTATATATGGTTGATAGAAAATTGTCAAAGATTTCTTGAAATTTTGTGTATTACTCTCTATAATAAGGATGGTGTATTATGTCAAAATACAGAAATATGTTATCTGGAGGAACCACATGATTCTTGCATGTCAGAATATCTCGAAAGCATTCGGGACAACGGAAATTATCAAAAATGCATCTTTTCATATAGAAGAACGCGAAAAAGCCGCACTGGTCGGCATCAACGGTGCCGGAAAATCGACGCTGTTAAAAATCATCATCGGCGAAATGAGGGCCGATGAGGGAGAGGTCATCCTCTCCAAAGGAAAGACGATGGGCTATCTCGCCCAGCATCAGGATCTGACCGGACACCTTTCCATTTACCAGGAAGTGCTGACCGCGAAACAGAATCTGATTGATATGGAGGAACGCCTCCGTCAGATGGAAAGTGATATGAATACAAAATCCGGTGCAGAGCTGGATGAACTTCTTTCCACCTACACCCGCCTCTCCCATACCTTTGAACTGGAAAACGGATACGCGTACCGCAGTGAAGTCGTCGGTGTTTTAAAAGGTCTTGGCTTTTCCGAGAGCGATTTTGAAAAACAGGTGGACTCCCTCTCCGGCGGTCAGAAGACCCGCGTGGCACTTGGTAAACTGCTGCTCACCAAACCGGACATCATTCTGCTCGACGAGCCGACCAACCACCTCGATATGGACTCGATCTCCTGGCTCGAAACGTATCTTTTAAATTACAGCGGAGCCGTCCTGATCGTCTCCCATGACCGTTACTTTCTCGACCGCGTTGTCACAAAAGTCGTTGAAGTGGACAATAAAAAAGTAACAACTTTTGAGGGAAACTATACCGCCTACAGTCAAAAAAAAGCAATGCTCCGTGAAGCCGCTTACCATGCCTGGGTCAACCAGCAGCAGGAAATCCACCATCAGGAAGAAGTCATTGCAAAGCTGAAATCTTTCAACCGCGAGAAATCCATCAAACGCGCCGAGAGCCGTGAAAAAATGCTGGACAAAATGGATGTGCTGGAAAAGCCGACCGAAGTACGCTCCGATATGCGGATCCGTCTGGAACCGCGCATCACAAGCGGAAACGATGTGCTGACCGTCGAGCACCTCTCCAAAGCCTTCCCGGGACAGACGCTTTTCCAGGATCTGAATTTCGAAATCAAGCGCGGGGAGCGCGTCGCAATCATCGGAAACAACGGAACGGGAAAACGACGATCTTAAAGATCTTAAACGAAGTCATCCGCCCGGATGTCGGCTCTTTTACACTTGGAAGCCGTGTACAAATCGGTTACTACGATCAGGAGCATCAGGTGCTCCACATGGAAAAGACCATTTTCCAGGAGATTTCCGACGCGTATCCATATCTGACAAACACCGAAATCCGAAATGTGCTGGCCGCCTTCCTGTTTACAAACGACGATGTCTTCCAACCGATTCATACCTTGAGCGGCGGTGAGCGCGGACGAATTTCCCTTGCCAAGCTGATGCTCTCGAACGCCAACTTCCTGATCCTCGACGAGCCGACCAACCACCTCGATATCGTCTCTAAAGAGATTCTGGAAAATGCACTGAAGGACTACACCGGAACGGTGCTATATGTCTCCCACGATCGTTATTTTATTAACCAGACCGCAACCCGGATTCTGGAGCTGACGGGACAGACACTCGTCAACTATATCGGAAATTACGATTACTATCTGGAGAAAAAAGAAGAGCTGACCCGCATCTATGCTCCTGCTGCCGATGCCGCCGCTCCGGAAGAAGCAGCGGCTCCTTCCGAAGCCTCCTCCACAAAGCTGGACTGGAAAGCGCAGAAAGAAGAACAGGCACGTCTCCGCAAGAAAGAAAACGAGCTGAAAAAGACGGAGAAACGAATTGAAGAGCTTGAGACACGCGATTCGGAAATTGATGAGGAAATGTCGAAACCGGAAGTCGCAACGAATGTGGCAGAGTGTGTGAAATTAAGCAAAGAGAAAGCAGAGATTGCCGCGGAACTCGAAGAGCTGTATGAAAAATGGGAAGAGCTTGCCGAATAGGCCTGGTTTTCCCCGGAAAATTCAAAACAGAAAAAGCCGGTCCGGCGCATCCCTTTTTGCGGGAATGCCGGATCGGCTTTCTTTTTTGCTTCGTTTAATTATTTCTCCAGCTCCTCGCGGATGGCCAGGATGAAATCACGGCTGTTTAATACGGTCGGATTTTCCATGGTGGTGATCAGCGCAAGGTCTTTTGTCATTTTTCCGCTCTCGATCGTTGCGATCGTTGCTTTTTCCAGACGGTCTGCAAATGCGGAAAGTTCTGCGTTTCCATCCATTTCCCCGCGTTTTCTGAGTGCGCCGGTCCATGCAAAAATGGTGGCCACGGAGTTGGTGGATGTCTCCTCACCTTTTAAGTGACGGTAATAGTGGCGCTGTACGGTTCCGTGCGCAGCCTCGTACTCGTAATATCCGTGCGGGGATACGAGAACAGAAGTCATCATCGCAAGGGAACCGAAGGCGGAGGATACCATGTCGCTCATGACATCGCCGTCGTAGTTCTTGCAGGCCCAGATAAAGCCGCCCTCTGCTTTCATGATGCGGGCAACGGCGTCGTCGATCAGAGTGTAGAAGTAGGTAATGCCTGCTTCTGCAAATTTCTCTTTGTACTCTGCATCGAAGATCTCCTGGAAGATATCCTTGAAGCGGTGATCATACTTCTTGGAAATCGTATCCTTGCTTGCAAACCACAGATCCTGTTTCGTGGACAGTGCGTACTCGAAACAGCTTCTCGCAAAGCTTTCTATGGAGTTATCCAGATTGTGCATGCCCTGAATGACACCGGCGCGGTGAAGTTGTGGATCAGCTCTCTTGTCTCGGTGCCGTCCTCAGCCGTATAAACCAGCTCTGCTTTTCCCGGTCCCGGAATGCGCATTTCTGCATTTTTATAGACATCTCCGTATGCATGACGGGCAATCGTGATCGGTTTTTTCCAGTTGCGCACGCACGGCTCGATGCCTTTTACGACAATCGGGGTACGGAAAACGGTTCCGTCGAGCATGGCACGGATCGTTCCGTTCGGGCTCTTCCACATTTCTTTCAGATTGTACTCGGTCATACGCGCTGCATTCGGCGTAATGGTGGCACATTTGACTGCTACACCGTATTTCTTGGTAGCGTTTGCGGAATCTACGGTTACCTGATCGTTCGTCTCGTTTCTGTGTTCCAGTCCCAGATCGTAATATTCCGTTTTCAGGTCAATAAACGGGAGAAGCAGCTCATCTTTGATCATTTTCCAGAGAATTCTGGTCATCTCATCTCCATCCATCTCTACCAGAGGAGTGGTCATCTGAATTTTTTCCATAGTAGGCCTCCTTTTTCTATTCCCGTTTATTGTATAAAGTATCCTATAGCTTGTCAAGTCAAAATTCGCCTGATTTTTTGGCATTTTCCCATAAATTCACACAATTTTTGCAGGATGAGAGGTGTTTTCCTTCATTTTTCTTTTTTTATGCTGCCGCACAGTGTCTCACAGAAGAGACAGAAAACGGTCTGTTTGAAGCATCCCATGCCCCTGACGGTTGCGCGGAAGGCCAAGGTCTCTCGCCGATTCGCAAAGCAGCATTTTCGCCTGGACATTTGTAAGATCCGGAACCCGTTCAAGTGCCAAAGCCACGGCTCCGGACACCCGCGGTGCCGCCATCGAGGTGCCGCTCTTCACCACATATTCCTTCCTGCTTCTTCCAGGCGCGCAGGAAATGAGACGTTTTCCAGGCGCGACAAGATCCGGTTTGCAGACGCAGTCCCGTGTCGGGCCGCATCCGGAGATTCCTCTTCTTGGCTCCAGCAGATCGCCCGCTCCCACGGTGATCACTTTTCTGCTGCTCCCCGGCGCCGTAATACTGCCCGGAGCGGGCCCCAGATTTCCGGCCGCTGTCACAACAGTGATCCCGTCATCCCAGGCGCGCTCCACCGCCTGTACTAGCAGATCATCCACCGTTTTTTCCTGCTCTGTTGTTCCCACTGAAATATTTAAAATGCGGATATTAAGTCTTATTCGCTCTTTGCACACCCAGTCAATCGCCGCGAGGATATCCTGCTTTCTTCCATTTCCCCTTCGGTCCAGAATCTTCACTACGACAAACCGGCATCCCGGTGCCGCACCCTGGTATTTTCCGCCGGACGCTCTTCCACTTCCGCCAAGGATACCACAGACATGCGTTCCGTGTCCATTGTCATCGTAAGGCGTCTCCCGCCCGTACACAAGATCCCGGAAGGCTACAATCCGGCCGTCAAAATCCATATGGGGAAAAATCCCTGTATCCAGCACGGCGGCTGTAATTCCTTTTCCTGTCAGATTTTCCTGCTCTTTCATCCATAAGCCCCTGTGTATTCTTATCTTATGGTATGCAAAAAAGGCTGCCTTTCGCAAAGAACAGCCTTTTTGTTTTTCTTTTCTATACTTAAAACTGAATCTGCTTTTCCCCTTTCCGTTTCCAGAGAGCTGCTGCAAGCGGGATGCCGCAGAGCTCAGCCAGGACAAAGGCGCCCCATATCAGATTCAGGTTTCCAAATCCTTTGAGAAGAAATGCAAACACCAGCGGCAGAATCGCCTGGCGTGTCATGGATATGTACATACTTCTTTTCCAAGGGAAAGTCCCTGCAACGCCGCCTGATAGATCAGGCCTGGAATCGAAAGCAGATAGCCACTGCCAGAATGCGGAGCGCCGGAACTCCGATGCGCATCAGATTGTCCGAGGCATCAAAAAGTTTCAGTACAACGCCAGGACAGAATTCCAGCACGGCAAAAAGATAAGAAACAGTCCGCCGCCGTAAAGAATGCCGTACCGGATCGACTGACGGATTCTTTCTTTTTGCTTTGCGCCGTAATTGTACGCTACAATCGGAATCAGACCGTTTGTGATACCGTGAACACCGACGGTTGTAATATTCTGAATCTTTGTGCACACACCAAAAGCAGCAACTGCCGTCGAAGAAAAGGTAATAATAATCGCATTCATCGCCATATTGACAACCGAGGTCAGGATCTGTACCAGCGTGGACGGAAAACCGACTTTTATAATCTCACGCACACTCACCCAGTCCGGTTTCAGTGTAAAAGCAAACGGAATTTCCGGGTTCCACTTTTTATTGATTACCATTCCGGCAAGGCAGCCCATAAACTGACCGATGACGGTTGCAAGCGCAGCTCCGGCCGTCTCCATCCGCGGAAGGCCGAACCAGCCGAAAATAAAGATCGGATCGAGAATCAGATTTGTCAGCGATGCGGCGGAAAGTGTAAAAATAAAAAGGTGCGCTTTTCCGCTTGCCATAACAAACCGGTCAAAGACCCACTGTCCCATCTGGCCGAGAGACGCGATCATACAGATACTTAAGTATTGGATGCCATACGCTGCGATGGCTTCATTGCCGCCGGACTGACTTTCAAAATAGATCCGGGCAAATGCGATACATAAAATACTGTTTAAAATCCACGAGCAGAATGCAAGAAAAAGCGCGGCGCTCGCTGCATCTTTTACCTTTTTCTGATTCTTTTCTCCAAGTGCCCGGGAAATGACGGCGTTCAGGCCGACCGCATTTCCAAGACCGAGCGATGATACAATGAGCTGCATCGGAGCCGCCAGGGAAATTGCCGTCAGTGCATCCTCAGAAACCCGCGCAACGAACACGGAATCCACGAAGTTGTAAAGCGAATTAATCAGAAGTGACAGCATCAGCGGCAGCGCCATGGAAATCACCAGACGGCTGACCGGGATCGTTCCCATTTTGTTTTCTTCCATAAAAACCCTCTCCTGTTCTTTTGTTTTTGCTGTTTCCAGTGTAGCGTGAATTTCCGGAAAGATCAAATACTTATCTTCGATACAGCAAAATAGTTTTTAGCTATACTTTATAATTTTTTCACCTGCAGAAACTGCCACCGGCAGCTCTCTTCGAATGCAGCGCAGCGAAAAAGGGGAATCTAACCCTTTTTATCGTATGTATCGCAACAAAAACAGGAAGATATCTGCCGAAACGATTTCGGTAAATATCTTCCTGTACTTTTTCAAAAGCTTTTCAAAACTATTACTTCTGCTGCTCCATTCGCTTCAATTCCGGCAGAACCAGAATCAGCATGGTGATAAAGCAGAGACTTCCGCCGATTACGTTTGATACCGGTTCGGCAAGGAAGACACCGTCCGTTCCCATGTGGAGTACGTACGGCATCAGATAGGTGAGCGGTACAACAATGAATACTTTTCGGAGCAGAGAGAAAAAGATCGCCTGTTTCTTTTTATTCAGAGATTTGAATACGGTCTGTCCAATGTACTGCAGATCCATGAAAATGAATGCTGCAAAGTACTGCTTCAGAGCCGGAACCGCATCTGCTGTCAGTACCGCATCCGAACTGAAAATACCGATCAGCGCATGCGGCGCCAGAACAATCACGCTCCACATCACTGCGGTATAGCCGAGGATCATCGCACTCATGACACACATCGCCTTGCGCACGCGGGCCGGACGGCGTGCACCGTAATTATAGCTCAAAATCGGAGAAGTTCCCTCATTCATTGCATAGATCGGTGTCTCGACGAGCTGACGCACGCTCGATACAATCGTCATAACAGAGATGTAAATATCACCGCCGGTCACAGAGAGTACGTTGTTGCAGCAGATCGTGACAAGGCTGTTGGTCAGCTGCATGATAAATCCCGCGGTACCGAGGCTGACAATATTTTTCGCATAGCCTGCACACTCAGAAATTTCATCTTTCCGCACAAAGCGCACTTTCAGTTCCGATTTTCGGGTCAGGAAATACAGAACGAACACGGCGGAAAGTGTCTGGGAAATCACAGTTGCAATCGCAGCCCCCTGCACACCAAAGCCAAATACAAAGATAAACAGCGGGTCAAGCAGCAGGTTTGCGACCGCTCCGATCGTGACGGAAAGCATGCCAACGGTCGAGTAGCCCTGCGCGTTGATGAACGGGTTCATGCCGGTTGCCACCATCGACGGCAAAGTTCCGATCAGATAAATCATCATATAAGGATACGCGTATACCATCGCATCTGCCGATGCACCGAACAGCGACAGCAGTGGACGGGCAAACAAAAAGCCGATCACCATCAGTATGACAGCACAGACACATACCATGGAATACGACGTATTCATAATACGTTCCGCCTTTTTTGATCATTCTTTCCACGCTCAATCGAAAACAGCGGAGCGCCGCCGCTTCCAAACAAGTTGCTGAATGCTGTGATGATAACGATCAGCGGAAAACACAGACCGACTGCACCGAGTGCCGCCGTTCCTACCTCCGGGATCCGCGCGATGTAGACGCGGTCTACAATATTGTACAGCAGACTCAAAATCTGAGCAACCAGCATCGGGAGCGCTGCCCCGAGGATGTTTCCGGTTACGGTTCCATGTTCGAAATCAATTCGTTTCATTTGTTCCCTCATTCCCTTCTTTTTCACTTGCTTTTCAGTATAGCATGGCGTATTCTATATGTAAATTATTGTTTTTATATTGAAATTAAATAATTTTTATATATTTTTTCAGGAGGATTTTTATGGAACTTCGACAACTCGAATACTTCCGCGCCATCGTGGATGCGGGAACCATCAGCGGGGCGGCACGGGTGCTGCATATGACACAGCCGCCGTTAAGTTATCAGATCAAAATGCTGGAGGAAGAGCTTCAGGTTCCTCTTCTCATCCGCGGCACGAAGAAAATCACTCTGACCGAGGCAGGAAAAACACTGTATGAACAGGCAGGAACGCTTCTGATGTTTGCGGATCTCACCAGGCGCGAAGTCGTAAAATCCAGTCAGTCTGCGACACTCCACATCGGCATGACGCCATCCACCGTTTCACTGCTCGCCGACTATCTCCTGCGATTTTCCTGGAAATACCCGCACATCCATTTCGATGTCCACGAAGGTTCTACCTTTGCTTTAAAAGACCAGCTCGAAAATCACATGGTGGATCTCACCACGCTCCGCACGCCAATCGTTTTAAATGGCTGCGAGACGAAGACCCTTTTAAAAGAGAGCATCACCGCCATGGCACTCCCTTCTCACCCGCTTTTTGCCGGGCGTGAAACCCTTTCGCTTACAGAACTTGCCGAGCAGCCGCTGATTCTGTCGAACCGCTACCGGAAATACATGCTCTCCGCTTTCGAGCAGGCAGGTCTGTTCTGCGATATCTATCTCACCTGCGAGGACGCCCGCACGGCAATGACAATGGCAGAAAAAGGCCTTGGCATCGCTCTTCTGCCGGCCTCCATGCTGAATCTTTCCCATAAATTAAAGGCCTGCACCATCACAGATGCAGACCTTACAACCGAAATCCTGCTTGCCTGGCGCAAGGGGCGCCTTCCGTCTGAACTTCGGGCTTTTCTGGAATTGTGGGATGAAAATGACTCCCTCAATAATCAAATTCATGTTCCCCAACCGTAATCGTCTGCGTCAGTTTTTCATTCTGATACGGTTTACGGATCTCAATTAGATTCAGAACGGTGTAACCACGCTTTCTCAAAAATTCAATCATCCTGTGGTTATTGGGATGGACATAGTTGTAAACCGTATCGTTTCCATAAGAAGCTGCAATTTCTTCTGCCTTGCCATGCAGTGCGGCAGCGACTCCCTGCCGGCGGTACTCTTCTCTGACAAAGATGGATTCCACCCACACCACCTCGCTCTCAATACGACAGACAACATAACCTGCGTATTCGCCATGCACCGTAGCGGCAAACACTGGAAATCCTGCTAAAAGGTATTCCTTCATTTCTTCCCGTCCGTCTTCCACGTTCGGTTTTGATGCAATTCCTTTATAGGAACGCAGTTCTACTCGAAACAGCGCAACCATTTCTGCAAGGGCATCGTTTACCTGCCTGATTTCTACCAGTTCTATTTTTTTCATGGTTTCTCTCTCCTGCCACTGTCGTTCTTTTTCCTATTTGCAATTCGTCTCGCTGCTCATATCCGTGATCGAAGTATATCAGGCTTCTTTTCTCTTGCGAAACAAATATTCATCCAATTGTTTCCGAATCGTTTCCGGTATTTCTCTTGCCACCGGGCAGACCGCTGCGTTTGCGAATCTTCCGGTAAATACTGTCAGGAAATCAATATCTTTTTGCAGCTGCTCCATCGACATCACATCTTTGACATCGTAGCGGCAGTGAATCGGGGCGACATTTCCGTTGGCAATACGCGCAAACGAAACAGCCGGAACCCCATGATCGGCAAATGGTGTGGAATCACTGGAATAGACGCCGTTTTCTGCCGCAATTGGAAATCCAACTTCTGCAGCCATATAGCTGATGTAATGGGTAAGCTTTTCTTCTGCCGATACACAGGCGATAAATTTTCCCATATACGTTCCGATCATGTCCAGATTGATGTTCAGTACTGTTTGTCTCAGTTCTTTTTCATGATCTCTGACATACGCTTTTGATCCTAAAAGTCCTCTTTCTTCGCTTCCGCAGAATACAAACCGAAGACCATAATTCAGCTCTTTCCCTTTCATCTGCTCCATGATTCCAAGAAGCCCTGCGCATCCGCTCATGTTGTCATATGCACCATGCGAAAGCGATGTCGTATCATAATGCGCGCTTAAAACGATCCATTCTTCTCTTTTTCCCGGCAATTCTGCAATCACATTATGGGATTCTCCATCGTATTCCTTCTGCCGGATTTCCAGACGGATCTGTTTTACTTTATTTTTCACAAGTTCTACTGCCTGTGCGGAGTGAATCATAGCGCAGAGCACTTTCTTTTCCTCTCCGACAACGGCTTCCCGAAGATCTCTCTGATCAATGTCTGTATGTGGGTAATAGCTGTTTCCATATTGGAACAGAATCGCTTTCGCGCCTGCTTTCATCAAATCCTGGTACGCAAAAAATCCGATTTCCTGCGTATCCATCAGCACAATTTTATCTTTTGCACCGGCAACGGAAACCGGATCGGTTCCCGGCATATAGTAGAGTTCGCCTTCCACGCTTCCGCTTCCGCAGCATGTGAGCGCTTTGCATGGAATTCCCATCCCGTCTGCATACAAATGTGCCTCTTCGATTTCGCCCATTGCAACGCGGAAACTTTCCAGTTCTGCCGGGACTCCTAATGTCTCGCACTGCTCCTTTAAATAATTTGCAACCTGCAATTCTTCTTTTGTGCCGCTTGCATGCACAAAATCTGTCTGGTCAAAAATAGATTGTAATTTCATTATATTTACCTTCCCTTTCTTCCTTTAGTCAAGCGGATATTCGCAATCCGCTTTCGCTACTTGCTCATAACCAAAATCGAAATCCCATTTGTAAGCGCAAGCCAGATTTTCATGATTTACGCTTTTCCATGTTGCGCCCAAATATCAGAGAGACTCCATCAACCCTTTGATTCCCCGTTCTTTATAGATATCTTTATAGTATTGGACCTCATCTTTAATCAATTCATCGATCACCTGCATGCCAAGCAGTTCCACCGGCGCCTGGTCATCTGTGAGGATATAATTTCCTTTTTGATATTCTGTAAGATTTGAAGCAACTTCCTGCATCATATTTTTCAGATTTGCATTTGTAAGTTCGCCTGTATGCTTCGTCAGATTCTTTCCGATGTCCGGATCGTCCGACGCAAAGAGTTCCCGGTTGGATGATCCCGCCACATCGACGATAACCTCGGTAGTAAAGACACTTCCAATCGTATCTGAAAGGTACTGATTGATGTTTCCCTCTTTCGTTCCTCGCATATTCATATTTACCACCATGACGCCATCGTCCTTCAGATGCGATTTCACCAGCGCAAAGAACTCTTTCGAGGACATCTGGAATGGAATTGTGATGTCCTGATATGCATCAACCATAATCACATCATATGCTTTCTGCGAGGCGTTTAAAAACGCTCTTCCATCGTAAGTAGTCACCGGAACATCCTCTGAGAGTGAGAAATATTTCCGAGAGAGATCCGTGATCTTCTCATCAATTTCTACGCCTTCGATATTCATGTCCCCAAAATATTTCCTGCACTGTGTGGCGTAGGTTCCCGTACCCATGCCAAGGATCAGCACATCCATCTGATCTGTCGGCTTGTCTTTGAGCATAAGCGGCGCCGCCATCGCATAATCATAGTACATTCCGGTCAGTTCATCCTGCTTCATATAGACAGACTGTACGCCAAACAGAACATTGGTAGACAATGCTACTCTCTCATCATTTTCGTACACCTGAAGATAGTTGTATACAGACTCTCCCTCATATGTCAGGTTGTTTTCCCAGAATGCGAAGGAATCGGAATAACCTGTTCCACAGCAGAACGCGAAAATAAGTACCGATGCAATCACTTTCTTTTTCCCTGCTTTTTCCATCACAAAATACACGATGGATAACGCAAGTAAAATTCCCGCAAAGATCAGAAAAGTGATCGATGTTCCAACCGCAGGATCGTAACAAACGTCGGCACAAAGGTACCAATAATGCTGCCGATCGTATTGAATGCTCCCAGTGTCCCACCGTTTTTCCGTTATCATCCAGATTGCTCACCGAATATTTGACCAGCGACGGAGTTACCGTACCCAGTAAAAATAACGGGAACACAAAAATTACCATACAGGCCACAAACGCAGCCAGGATCAGAAAATTGTTATTTACGGAAAAAATCAGAACCGCAGAAATGCCAACAATGATATATTTTCCGACCACGGGAATTAACGCAATCCATAAAGCAGCTACGATGATACGTCCATAGAGCTTGTCCGGATTGGGCGACTTGTCCGCCGTTCTGCCTCCATAGATATTTCCCAGTGCCATAGCAATCATGATGGTTCCGATGATGATCGTCCATACAATCTGTGAAGAACTAAAATACGGGGCAAGCAGCCTGCTCGCACCAAGTTCTACCGCCATCACAGACATTCCGGAAAAAAATTCTGTCAGATACAAAAATAACTTGTTTTTTAAGATGCCACGATTTTTTCTTTCCATGTCGACTCCTTTTTTATTTTATCTTTTTGCTGCCATCATGCCGGCAAAAGAGTGAAACATACCGCAAAATGGAACGCACAGAATGCGGAAATGATTTTTCAAACGCGCTCTACTATCATACTATAGACTTCTTTGGAATTTTGCAATATATTTTTCCATGACTCTTAATGTCCAAACAGCCATCCCATAATTTTTTCATCCCGACAGAACAGATAACCGCCTCCGTGCTGATAAGTCACTTTCGTTCCTGCAAAGTAATTTTTCTCTTTTATATCCAGTACCAGCAAATTGTCTATTTCGGATTTTGCTAAACCCTGCTCTGCATACAGCTCATATAAAATCTGATACGCTTCTTTAAACGGTTCTGATCCATAATATTCATCACTTCGCCAATCACAAAATAGACCGGTGTTTTTGCCTCTGTCACCGGTTCATATACTCCATCCCATTTGGAGCTGCACATGAGCGCTGCAGTAAACAGTTCCGGCTTTTTTCCCAGGATCAGCGCCAGCGTTTCTCCTCCGCCGGAATAGCCGTTACTATATACTTTTCCGGATTGATCTTATAATTCTCAAGAAGATACTACGTCAGCTCGATTGCCTGATCCGCGGATGTCTCACCCCAGTCATTTAACTGCGGTGCTACGATAATTATCTCCGAATTGTATTTTTGTGCCTCAAAACCAAAATCCTCTGTCCTGATATTTTCCCCCACACCTTGAAAGTACAGTCCCTGATAGCCGGGCAGTGTTACATATAATGCATATTCTTTTGTTCCGTCATAAGAATCCGGAATATATACATTATAATCGAATATCCCCCTCCTGCTCCGAATGCAGCACAATCCAGGATAAATCCCCGGTATTTCTCACTTCCTATGGTAACATTTTCCACTTTTTCCGGTTCTGCTGCCCCTTCTGATGCTGCTGTTCTTTCTGTTTCTTCCAGCTCTGTCATTTCTTCTGTATCCTTTGAATCCTCTATCTGTTCAGATCCCGCTGCCGGAACATCCATATTCCTTTTTCCAGCGCTTTTAAAAAACTGTCTGGATAGCAGAAGCGATATAGCAAAAATAGCAAAGCAAACCGTAATCAGCATTATTTTTCTTTTTGTCATAATGTGAATTCCTCCTTTTTTTACTATTTTTAATCATAGCAAAACGAGACCTCCATAAGAAGTCTCGTTTTTTTTCAGTCATAACCTTTCCGTTTATTCTTCTGGTCAAAGCTCTACCACTTCGTTGCCAGCTTTTTGGCAAACCTTGCATCATGCTCCACGATCAGCATCGTTGGCTGGAACTGCGCAATCAGTTTCTCAATCTGCATCCGTGAAAATACATCAATATAATTCAGCGGTTCATCCCACAGATAGAGATACGCAGGTGTTAAAAGGCTGGCAGCAATCAATACTTTTTTCTTCTGTCCCTCGGAAAATTCCTCCATGTTTTTTACAAACTGTTCTCTGTCCAGATCCAGGCTGCGCAACATGGAAAGGAGCATTGGCTCATCAATTTCCTGCTTTTTGGCAAATTCTTTCAGTGTTCCGGACAGATGCGAGGTATCCTGGTTGATATAGGAAATGACGAGATTTGAGGCAATCGAACAGGTACCCGTTGCCATTATATTTTCGCCGGAAAGATTTTCGCATCCGGACATCGTAATTTTCCGCTTTTCGATTCCGCCATTGGAAGAATTTTGCAGGTTCTGCGTCAGAATATACTTGATCAGGCTGGATTTCCACAGCCATTTTTCCTTCAGAAAACACGGTCTCCTTGTTTCAGTTCAAAATTCAATCCGGTGATCACATGTTCTTTTCCATCCCGATATTTTAAGGAAAAATCCCTGCATTCGATCAGCCGTTCTTTGTAATGGGAAAGCGGCATAATCTTTAAATCTTTTACCGTTTCGATATCTTTAACAGCCTTCCTTTTTCTCGATCTCCCGGTCCATTCTCTCCTCGTACGCTTTGACGCGCGACTGCATTTTCTTCGTCTTTGCTCCGATATACGATCGTGTCGATATCGATCTGTCATGTTCTTTGGCTGGATCATATCCAATCTTGGTATTTTCATTTTTTTCTGCCCAGCGCGAAGAACAGTCGCGGCTGCCTTTAGTTTTCCAATTTCTTTTACACGTTTTTCATGTTCCATTCTGGCAAAATGATCTGCTTTTTCCTTGTTTTCCCACCAGCTGGAAAAATTGCCGCTCTGTACTTCGATCGAGGCCCGGTTTAAAACCAGCACATGATCGATGCAGGCATCCAGCAGATCCCTGTCGTGGGATACCAGAATAAATCCTTTTTTTGACGCCAGATATTTTTTGATAATCTCTCTGGCGTCCTGATCCAAATGGTTGGTGGGTTCATCGATCAGCAGAAAATCATTTTCACCGGAAAAAGGACTGCAAGCATAACCCTGGTCCGCTCCCCAAAGCTTAACGTACCAAATGGTCTGTACAAAAGTTCTGCGTCCATATCCAGTTTTTCCAATTCACAAAGAACTCTCCAGCTCTCTACTCCCGCTTTCCAGTCTTCCATCAGCTCCGCTGCTGTCCGTTCCAGATCTTTTTGTTTCACCGGATACGGAAAATAATCGAAGACAACCGAGCGGGTGATCGCTCCCTGGTATTCGTATTTTCCCAGGAGTAACTGAAGAAACGTTGTCTTTCCCTTTCCGTTTCTTCCCACAAAACCAAGCTTCCAGCTGGTGTCGATTGAAAACGATACATTTCAAAGATTGTATCATAACTTCCTTCATACCCAAAAGTTAGATTACTGACATTGATCTGTGCCATAAAAACTCCCTTCTGCCTGTTTTTCTTTTTCTCACGTATAAAAAATTCTGCCTAGAGTATTTAAAAAGCGAGCCCGCTTTGCGTACGCAAAACAGACCCGCATCCTAAACAGACACAGCGTGCATGGCACTGGTGTCGGAACATAACGAATCGTCTGAGTATCTAATTTAAGCGTACACAAAATAACCTGTTTCAAACAGGTCCTATCAAAATACAATTGTGTTTTCCAGCTTAAATTATTTCAGATACATTCCCTCACCTTTACACGTTCATGTTCTTTCTTTTTTCTAGTTAGCAACCACCAGTTCAACTGGTGGTTTATTATTAGCCCTCCAAAGGGCTATTGTTACTATTCGCCCCAAAGGGCGGTATCGCAAGCACTTTTGCTGGCCCGCTATAAAGCGGTACTACTCGAA
>ENA-OQDE01000079-OQDE01000079.1-human-gut-metagenome-genome-assembly--contig:-NODE-79-length-58072-cov-5.991319_pt1 | contig 58072 bp, 72 predicted proteins | sample MGYA00242768_ERZ504595 | MGnify/ENA primary metagenome ERZ504595 (study PRJEB26092, sample SAMD00036307) | human gut metagenome | host: Homo sapiens | study: EMG produced TPA metagenomics assembly of...
TTTTTCCCATAATCCTTGTCGAATCTTTTCGTAATCAAATGTTACCGTTGCCTGCCCTACCGTATTGTATCCATCAATAGAAACTGTTGTATACTTATTCAAATTAATAGACGGCTTAATCACTGCTGACAAAATAGCAATCACAACGCAAAGTCCCAACACTGCACCTGCACAGATCGCAATCACTTTATTTCTTTTCTTCAGTTTTGCTTCCTCTTCTGGTGTTCTTGGAATCTTTGTTATCTCCTGATATATTCGGTTCTCTTTCGGTTTCATTTTCACATGAGGTGCCTCTGTTCCCACACATTTTCCGCACTCAGGACAAAAGCTGCTGTCATCTGAAAGCAGACATCCACAATTAGCACATCTTTTAACCTTTTTCTCTTTCTTTTTTTGTCCGGCAGTTTGCTTTTCCCCACATTCCGGCAGAATAAGCTGTCATCCGGCATTTCTCTTCCGCACTTTGAACAACGCATTTTTCTCTCTCCTCATCTTTTTATTCTTGAAAAAACTGATCCACTCCGTTTGCGATCCCCTGTACAATCTTCCATTGATATTCTTCCGTTTCCATCGCCAGATCCTCGGTGGAATTTGTCATATAGCCCATTTCCACAATGGTAACCGGAACGGTACACCAGTTGATCCCGCTCATGGTATCGGTTTCCAGTACATGCTGCTTTTGACATCCAGTAGCCTCACATAAGGAATCCAAAATTGTTTCCGATAATCTTCTGCACACATCTGCCAGTTCTCCATTATATGGATTCGAACTTGTCTGGCACATAGTCAATGCTCCATTCACCGAAGCGTCTTCCGAGCCATTTGCATGTATTCTTATAAAAGCATCTGCATTTGCCTCATTTGCAATCTGCGCCCTCTCGCTGTTGCTGATATCGACATCATTTGTCGTACGTACCATAATCACCTGATATCCGCGAGCTTTTAATTCTTCTTCTAGTTTTAACGATACGCTGAGTGTCAGTTCATATTCTGGAACTCCACTGGCTGTTCCCATCGTTCCTGATGCAACTTTTGCTTTTGTCTCCGAAGCTCCTGGGCCAACCGGCTCCTGGTCGCTGTTTCCATGTGCCTGATGACCTGCATCAATTACAATCAGATGACCGTTTTCCATCATCTCAATATTCTCTGTCTTTTCCGTCGTATCCTCAGCTGTAAGAAATTCACTTCGTATATAACCACTTTGACCACTGTATAAAATTTTTGACCACTCACCTCTGCTTTCCATTACCTCGACTTCTTCCTGCGCATCCAACACCGCTATCACTTCCGCCTCATTGTCCGGCTCATTTCTGAGTTCTGCCTGCTCTGTAATATACATGATCACTGTTTCTGAGTTTCCGGTTGATTCTGTCTCATCAGCGTCGCCCTCCGTTTTCTTTTGTTCTTCCATTACTGTTGGCGAAATGTCAGGTGTTTCTTCCGCCTTCACTTCGAACCCTGTTTCTGTTTCCTGCGATACTGCAGCTTCCGATTCTAATAGTGAAAAATTATTCATCTGCGCTTCTGAATCAGCATTTTTCCCACACGCCAACATCAAAAACATAATGCTTATTAACATCGTCGGAATTCTGATCTTTTTCACAACTTTCCCTCCTCATCTTCTATATCGTTTGTGAATTTCGACAATTTTATTATAACTGATCCTTTTGTTTTTATCCACTATAAACAGCAAATATTACTGCATTATTTTTATATTTTTTCACAATTTTCTTATTTTTCCTTTATTTTCTCTTTTTCTTATAGTGTAATACATTCTTCTCTCGTTCGCAATACATTTTGTCTTGCATTTTGCAATGTATATTTAAATTGTTCTGTGCAATACAATAGAATCGATTGGATCATTCAATCCCTTTAAATCCAGAGCGCAGTCAGAAAAATGTACGAAAAAAAGCTGTCCCCAAACAGCTTTTTCTGATTTTCTATATCTGAAAATTTCTTTTTATTGTCGAACCTTTTTTGATACATCTTTATGATGATTTATGCTGCCTGTGTTTCCACATTATGTCCAAACGCCATATTCCAACTGGTGTTCCCAAGCAGCAGAATGGAGTTTTTATGACATTTCAATTAAAAGGCAACCGAAAGGAAACGGAAAATAAAACCATCCGCTTTCCTATACACCTGATCGAGCAGATCGAGCAGGCAATTTCTGATTCTGACCAAGACATTACCTTTTCCAGTTTGTGATTCAGGCGTGTGAGTATGCACTGGCTCATATGGATGTCCCGTCAGAAAAAAACACTGAACTTTTATCTGTTTAAAGCAGATCTCTTCCCGGTTCGACGTACATTTTCTGGCTGTTCTCTGCCTTTTTATCTTATCACGTCTCTTATTTTTTTCTGGACAAGATTTTGTCCTGTTTAGAACAGATGCAGAGCAAACTGGCACTGCCGGCGCTTGATGCGCTGGCGGAAGAGTATTTTTAATTATTTCCCGAAAAAGACGGAAGAAAATTCATTTTCGAATTCTCCTCCGTCTTCTTTTTATAGCTCCTGACCTTGTTCCCAGTTCAGAATTTCTTCCAGTGATCTCGGCTCATAATTCATCCATGGCTTCATGCATCCCACATTGTATGCCTGCGGTTTGCTTTCATAAATATGTCTGCTGCATTCCTCTTCCGCCATCTTATCCAGACATCCCTGATAATAGTCGTCTTCCAGGCTGTTATGCGTATGCCCGTACAGCAGGATCGTACCATGCCCCATATTTTTCCATCTGAAAATCGGATAATGAAACAGCACCAGGCGATACTCCTTTCCGCCTGCTGTATCCTCAATTTCCTTGTAATCGCAGATCTCCTCATACAGCTGCAGATACCGCTCATCATGAAAATAGTCATGATTTCCTCTTACCAGAACTTCTTCCCCTTCATTCCTGCAACCAGTTCAATCGCTTTTTCCCATACATGGCAGCATCACCAAGGATATAAACCTTATCACTGTCGCTCACTTTCCGATTCCATTTTGCAAGAATCGTCTCATGCATCTCCTCCAGACCTTCGAAGGGACGCTCGTCAAAGCGGATACAGTTTTTATGTAATAAGTGTAAATCGCTAATATAATAATTCATTGCTTATTCCCCCTCCAAAATTCTTTGATATAACTGTCTTCCTTCTTCTCCTGCAAGCCGTTTACAGATTTCCACCCGTTCGGCGATGACAGGAAGCTGGATATGTGCTTTCGCATCCGCCACCTGCAGCAGCATCAGATTTTGAAACACCGCAAAGCAGACCATTTTTGTATGGCGTCTGACATGCTTCAATTTCACACTGACATGATCATCATGATATTTCACATAATACAGCAGCTCCTGCACATCAAAAACCGGAATCACCTCCCTCTGCCGATCCAGCTCCGGGATCACAATATCACGCACAATTTCCATACTTTTCTCCGGATGGCCGTAATAATGCATATTCAGATCATCCTCACGCTTCCCCCGACACTGCGATTCCGGCTTCCCAATATCATGCAGCAGTGCCGCCAGATAGACCATATCGTTTTTCATCTTTCGCGGAAGATTGCAGACCACATGAAGAGAATGCATCCACAGATCATACTGATGCGCACTGTTCTTCTGATCATACCCAAACATCGTTCTCACCGCCGGTATCAACTCTGCAATCTCTTCTCGCCTCTCATCAAGTTCTTCCGGGCTCCCAGCTGTTTTCAAAACACAAAACAATTCATCTAATCTCATCCTTTCCTCCACTTCCCATTTTTATATTTAGAACCTACTCTATCACATCTCCCTCAAAATTTCATTCTATTTCCAGTTAAATTTTTTCTCCCCCAGCGCAGGGAACCGCCCGCGTCCCCCTCCGCTCATCCCACCGTCAGGCGCAGAGGCCTCCCGCCGTCCGTCTCAATCGAGTAGGAGGCGGTGATTAGCCGCCGTCCTCTCACACCACCGTGCGTACCGTTCGGTGCACGGCGGTTTCAATAGTTGACGTGCATAGACTGATAGGCTGTGGCTAAGTCATAGTAGCCCCAGTTTATCAGTCTTTCTTTTGTTAGAGCTCTGTTTAATACACCACTTCCCGCCATTCTCCAATAGAATTTTCGACTGTAGGCTCCTTCACAGGCTACCCATTCCGGCATTCCAAGACCTATCAGCTTCCGTTTTCGGATCTTCGGCAGTTTCCACTGTTTTCAGATACACATCCGTATCCTTCTATACACCCATCCATTCAGGTCTTCGATGTTCCTTTTCATGTCTGCCATGCTGTAGTAGTTCAGCCATCCCCGCATGTATTCTTTTATGCATTCCATGGTTTTCACTATACTTCCGCACTTGCTCCGGTAAGTGAGCCTACGCAGCTTTTCCTTGACTTTCTTCCATGACTTTCCATGGACACGGACATAGATTCCTTTTCCGTTTTTCCCAAAGCAGAAGCCAAGGTACTTAAAATTTCGTATCGCAAACACGCTGACCGTACGGCTTTTCTTTCGATTCACTTTAAGTTTCAATGTCTCTTCCAGATATTCCGTACTGCTTTCCAGCAATCTCTCAGATGCCCGTTCACTCTTCGCTAACAGTACGATATCGTCTGCATAGCGGATGCACTCCTCTTCTGCTGAACTCCTGGTCAAACTCATTAAGATAGACGTTCGCTAACAGTGGGGAAAGATTTCCACCTTATGACGAGATAAACGTTATGACGAGTTAACGCTGATTATCTGCGTAAATACGGGATTTCTTTAAATTTATCTCGACATAATACAAGCAAAAATGCTACACTTTGTTATTCTGTACTCATAAAAAAAGAAAGGAGTCAGAAACTCATGAATCTTGAAATGATTACAGAAGGACTAAAACAACTGTTGCAGGAAAACAACTATTCTTCTGCAACTATCCGCTTTTATGAAGGTGAATGGAATAAAATCCAGTGCTTTCTTACGGAAGAATACGGAAATACCGAATACGATATGGAACAGGGACTTAAATATCTCGAAAAACAATACGGCTTCATTACGAAATATAATAATGAAACGCTTTCCCAACAGAGAGTCCAAGGATGCGCTCTGCGAGCTGCTTTAAATCAACTTCCGTCAGGCGTTCCTGTAAAAGATGGAAGGAATTGTACGGATACGGCTGCAGGAGGGCGCGGTCTCTCTCATCCATTCCGTAATAGCGGAAAATGTAATTGGCAAGCCAATGATCGTGGTTGACGCGGATCACAGTACATTTTTTCCCCAGCTTCAATACCTGAAAATACACGCCCGCCGGGTCTGGATGATCCATGCAGCGGTCAAACAAATCACCAAGCAGGTACAGGTGATCGTCCTCTTTGAGATCCATTTTTTCCAGCAATTTCATGAACCGCCAGCTGTCGTTATGTATATCAGTAATAATATAATGCATCCAAAATCTCCTTTTCTTTCGCAGCTTTCGTGTCTGTTCCTGCAATCATCAAAACTTCCGTAATCCGCTCATTTTTTCCAAAACGGCTTTCCTGCCTGTGTTTTGGCATGTCCTGTTTCAAAAATTTTCCCGCTTGTTCTGCTGGTTCCGGATCCCGGTCTTCTGATACTGGCATCATGGAACGTCTGAAATTTTTCAACCGTTGTTGTCCGAACTGTAAAACTCTTCCCCCGTTTCCAGACAGATTGCCGCCAGCCTCCCTTCCGGGAAGCATGCGCCGCAGTCGATGGCGATGTGATGATATTTTTTATAAATATACCCGGGATTATCATTTTCCGGAATCGTCTGCGTCGGTGTATGTCCTGTTACCAGATACGTATCCGCAACGTATTCCTTCTGATAATCTGGTCTGGTCCATACAAGATCGTGCAGGGAATATTCCTCGATCCTCTTTTCCGGTGTGAATCCACCCAGCCTCCATGCACCAGCAGATACTGTTTTTCTCCCACTGTAAGCTCCTCATACAGACTGAAATCCTCCAGAAAATTCAGTACTTCCTCCCGCATCTCGGGATCCAGCGCCCGAAATTCCCGGATCGTAGCATCACCGCCGTTATACTTCCAGAGAACAAGATTGTCCAACAGTTCCGCATCCACTTCCTCAATGGCAAGATCTGTGATTTCCTGACAGAGAAACCGCAGACATTCCAGCGCCATCACCTCATGGTTCCCCACGATACAGAACGCATTCGGCATTTCCATCAGTTTCAATACCACCTTAATCGGATGCTCACCCCGGTCTAAAACATCACCCAGAACATAAAGCGTATCTGTATCTTTCAACTCAATTTCTTCCAGCAGCTCCATAAATCTCTCATACTCACCGTGAATATCAGAAATAACGTAAGTAGCCATAAACAGAACCCTCCATTTTTCATCCATCCGAATCTGCATACGTTCTCCATTACCAGCTTATCTTACCATACTTCCTGTTTTTTACCGGACAAACTCTTGTCCCTCCTCTTTTTTCAGACACGCTCGAATACATCTTCTATTGAGATTTTATTCATGCGAAATCCCCTTTTCTTGATACTATACCATATCTATTCTTTTCTTCATTGAACTACAAGTTTAATCCTCTTTTTCTTGCTGTTTTCTCGCATTCTATCAGCATTACGCGCTGTTTATACAACGCCTTTTATTCTCTATATGCAAAAAGGAACGTTCTATCCAAATCGTTCCTTTTTGTTTGTAGATTATTTTATTTTTCAAATTTCTCAATCACGCATGTATGCGTCTTCGTTTTCTTATCATAATTAACCCCCACCAGCAGTAAATTCCCCTTATATTCTTTCAACGCCTCCACATATTCCCGGTCTTTTACCTGTTCCAGCGCTCCCCTAGCACTTTTATCCCATTTCAGTTCTACAATAACCGCCGGCTTGTCCGCATACATTTTTCTCGGTATAAAACAAAGATCTGCAAATCCCTTTCCCGTCGGAAATTCCCGGATCACTGTATAATATTCTCTCGCAAAGTAAAACGCCAGACTGACGGTACAGCTCAAGGAATTTTCATCATTATATTCTAACGCCGAAATCTCCTGATGTACTCTTTCCACCCCCAGCGCAACTGCAGTTTCATCCATATTCCAGAGCGCTTCCAGCAGTTTTCGCGAATCCTCCACTGACCGTATCACTTCTTTCCAGTCCATTGTACTGATGGCATTGATATATTCCTGCGAAACTTCCTTATTCGGAATAGACACCGTCTTATCCGTCCAGTGATAACTCAGATATCCAAGATGCACCAGCAGCGTCAGCACATCATCCTTTCCCTGAAATGTCGTCATATCATTGGAAAATGTGCCTATATTAATCCGAATCCGCTCTCCCGCCAGCATTCTCACAATATCATCCTTCAGTCCTTCAAAATTCATACGAATATAAGCTTTCAGCGCTTCATACGTTTCTGTCTGATTCCAGTAATTATCGAAAATCCCGCTCAGCATGGCATCCACGACCGATTTCGGGCTGTACATCGCATACGTTTTCAATTCATTTCCGCACATCGCCGTCAACTCATATCCATCGTACCAGGCTTGCGTTTCTTCAAAGCTTCTTCCGTATTTCTCGCAAAGCGCCTGCACTTCCTCCTCCGTGAATCCGAAAAACTCCGCCATCTCCGCGGATTCGTCATGGAATATTCCGAAAACATATTGAGTGCTGAGTGAGAACCATATTTTTTAATCGGCAGAATTCCCGTCATATAGCAAGCGCCACATATTCCTTATCTTTCAGCCACGCCCGGAGAAAATCCAGATACTTCTTCTGCGCATCCTTATCACTCTGATATTCCCGGAACAAACAATCCCACTCATCAATCAAAATCACAAATGAATGTCCCGTCATACCATAGATATCCTTCATCACCTGAACCAGATTCTTCTCATCCCGCAGCCGAACCTCACCAAACGCTTCCTTCAAATCAAAAATCAGATAGCTGCGCAGCATCTGCAGCATCTCTTCCACGCTCTCCGTCTCACTCAAAAATTCCTGCATATTAAGCTTGATCACATCATACTGATTCCGATGTGCAGAATAAGAAGCACAATCCGCAATTTTCAGCTCCCGAAACAGCGGATCCGAATCCATCCCTCGCTGATAATACGCTGCCAGCATATCCGCCGCCATCGACTTACCAAACCTTCTCGGACGGCTCACGCAGACAAACCTCTGCATCGTCCCGACACATCGATTTGTCACTTCAAGCAATCTGCTCTTATCCACAAAAATCTGAGAATTCAACGCAATCTTAAACAACCCATCCCCCGGATTCAAATACGTCCCCATGAGCCCTTCCTCCTGTCTTCTTAACTTTAACCCTTTTCTTCTTTCTATTATACCCACGCCCCTGAGTCAGCGCAAGCGCTATTCCTCTCTCAGTGCAGGGAACCGCCCACGTGTTCCGGTGCCGAGTGTACAGTAATGCCCGCGTCCCCCCTTCGTCATCCCACCGTCAGGCGCAAAAATCTCCCGCCGCACAGAGCACAAGTCTCCTATTTACTTAACACCCCGTCGACAGCCACTTTCCATCCGGCATACTTCTTCTCCCGGATTTCATCGTCCATCTTCGGTTCATACACACTTCGTTTCATATTTCCCGCGAGTTTTTCCAGATCGTAGATCCCGGCTGAAATACCGGCCATATAAGCCGCTCCGATGCCGGAAAGCTCCTCCGCGTCCGGAATATTTACGCGTTTATTCGTAATATCGCTCTGGAACTGCATCAGATATCCGTTTCGTGTCGGGCCGCCGTCTACACGGAGTTCCTCGATCCGCATGCCGGTATCCTGCTCCATCGCACGGACAAGGTCGGTGATCTGGTAGGCAATGCAATCGAGTGCCGCTTTTACCACCTCAGCTTTTCCTGTGGTGCGGGTAATTCCGCTGATCGATGCCGTTGCTTTCTCATCCCAGTACGGCGCACCAAGCCCGGTAAATGCCGGAACCAGATACGTGCGGTCTGCCGGATTTGCCTCCCTTGCCAGTCCTTCCGTCTCTTTTGCCGAAGAAATCAGCTTCAGGTCATCCTTCAGCCAGGTAATCACCGCTCCTGTGTAGTTCAGGTTGCCTTCCAGCACATAGTCCACCTTGCCGCCTCTTCCCCACGCAAGCGAAGTCACAACGCCGTGGCTGCTCTGAATCGGCTTGTCTCCAATGTTCATCATCAGCGAAGAACCCGTTCCGTACGTCGCCTTGATCATGCCCGGTTTTAAACAGCCCTGTCCGAACAGAGCCGCATGAGAGTCGCCTAATACACCACAGATCGGAACCGGCTCGGAAAACAATCCTTCCATCGTCGTGGTCCCATACACCGCATCGGAATCGCACACCCTGGCCAGCGCACAGACCGGAATCCCGAACATCTCACAGATCTTCTCATCCCATGCCAGTGTTTTCAAATTAAACAACTGCGTTCTCGACGCATTTGAAAAATCTGTTTTAAATGCATGATCCCCGTCAGCTTGTAAACCAGCCAGCTGTCAATCGTACCCAGGCAGAGTTTCCCGTCTGCAGCACGTTTCTGTCTTTCTTCTCCGCCGTTTCGAAGCAGCCACGCCATCTTTGCAGCAGGAAAATAAGCCGAAAGCTGCAGACCCGTCGCCTCGCGGATCTCCTCTGCGTGCCCCTGCTCCGCAATCTCCTGCGCAATGCCGCTTGCGCGGCCGCACTGCCATACAATTGCCTCTTCCAGCGGTTCCCCGGTCGCCTTGTCCCAGATCGCCGTCGTCTCACGCTGATTGCTGATGCCGATTCCGGCGATTTCTTCCGGTGCAACACCGGACTCTGCCACCAGCGTTTTTACCGTCTGTACTGTATTCCGGTAAATCTCATTCAGATCATGGACACCCATCCCTTTTCATTGACGATCTGCCGGTGCGGCAGGTCGGTACGGCGGAGTAAATGTCCCTCCCCATCAAAGAGCAGCGCTTTCGTTCCCTGCGTGCTCTGGTCAATTCCGATGATATACCTTTTCTCCATTTTTCCAGCTCCGTTCCTAAAATTTTATAAATATCCAGATCCCCATCTCGAATAACGCTGAATACACCCTGTTTTTCAACACACCATGCGTCATTTTCTATTGTCGCAGCATTCACCCTGCCCCTATAGGCAAGATCTTTGGCGATTACCACACATTCCAAAATCTTCCGCAGAACGATTTATTCCTAATTATATAGAAAAAGTTCCTGCGCTCCCGGATTTTCTTCCGCCCGGGCACGCAGGAACATGGCATACGCAGACCTGCGGCAGTTTACAGTTCCCTGCGGGCTATCACATTCACCTCTGATTCCATTTCTGGTTAATCCAGTAATTCTTTCGCTTTTTTTGCAATGCCCTCGGCATTCAGTCCATAATAGTCAAAGACTTCTTTAGAAGTTCCCGTGATCACCGGTGCATCCGGCAGAGACATGTTGACTACCTTACGCGGGCACTCTGCGCCGACCACCTGGCTTACCATCGAACCAAGGCCGCCAAATGGAGCGTGCTCTTCGATCGAAATGACAACTTTTGCCTTCTTTGCAGCCTCTACCAGGCCCTCTTTGTCCAGCGGTTTCACACAGTACATATCGAGCAGTCCTGCGCTGATTCCCTCTTCTTTCAGCATAGCAGCTGCATCGAACGCCGGGCGGACCATCTCACCGCAGGCTACCAGTAAAACATCGGTGCCTTCCGAGAGAACCGTTGCCTTATCCATCTCAAACGGAGTATTTTCTTCGCTGTAAATATCCGCAACGGCATTTCTTCCCACCCGGATATAAGCCGGTTTTTCATCGGTAAGAAGCGCCTCAACCAGTTTTGCTGTCTGGAAGCGGTCGCTTGGCAGATAAACGCGCATGTTCGGAATAGCTGCCATTGCTGCGATGTCCTGTGCAGAATGATGGCTCATGCCGAGTGCGCCGTAGCTCACACCGCCGCTGATGCCGATCAGCTTTACATTGGTGTTGGAGTATGCACAGTCAATTTTCGCCTGCTCATAGCTTCTTGTAGAAAGGAAGCACGCCGGAGATGCCGCAAATGCTTTCTTGCCGCATTTTGCAAGACCGGCAGAAACGCTGACCAGATCCTGCTCCGCAATACCCATCTCCACAAACTGCTCCGGATACGCATTTGCAAACGGTGTCAGGGAAGCACTTCCCCTGGAATCGCTGCAGAGCACTACGATATCTTTATCCGTTTCGGCATGTTTCATTAAAACCTCGCAAATGGCCTGTCTGTTTGGAATCTTATTCATGACAGTGCTCCTTTCTCTCATCCAGATCCTTCATGATCTGTTCTACTTCCTCCGGTGTCGGCACTTTATGATGCCACTCCGCCTTATTTTCCATCACGGAAGAACCACAGCCCTTCGTTGTATTTGCAATAATAACCGTCGGTTTTCCCTTACAGTGTTTCGCCAGCTCAAACGCATGAACGAGCGCGTCCATATCGTTGCCCGGTACGGAAAGAACATTCCATCCGAACGCTGCCCATCTCTCCTCCTGGCTGTCCTGTTTCATGACATCCTCGGTATTTCCGGAGATCTGCAGACGGTTGCGGTCTACGATCGCACAGAGGTTGTCCAGCTTGTAGTTTCCTGCGGACATTGCGCCCTCCCAGACAGAGCCTTCTGCCAGCTCGCCGTCACCCATAACGGTGTAAACACGATAATCTTTTTTATCCATTTTTCCTGCAAGCGCCATTCCCACGCAGACCGGAAGTCCGTGGCCGAGAGAACCGGAATTCATCTCGATGCCCGGCAGTTTATTGTTCGGATGGCCGATGTACGGGCTGCCGAATTTGGAGAATTTTTCGATGACCTCTTCCATCGGGAAGAATCCCTTTGCTGCAAGTACTGCATAATATGCCTCAACGGAATGACCTTTACTCATTACAAAACGGTCGCGGTCCGGGTCGTCCATGTTCTTAGGGCTGATGTTCATCTCTTTAAAATACAGTGCTACAAGCACATCAATGACACTCATGTCACCGCCGATGTGGCCGCCCTTGCCGGAAACTACCATTTCCACTACTTTCTTCCGCAGATCATACGCCAGACAACTCAATTCCTTGTATTCACTCATGATTTTCATTCTCCTCTTAAATATGCTTTGACATCTTCCTCGATCGGATCATATAAATCCGGGGCAATACCGATGTATTTGCATGCTTCATACAGAACCGGCACAACGTTCTCGTGGATACCGACACAGTGGTGGATGTACGGTCCCTCCACGATTTTTGCCTCCAGGCGTTTCAGGTTCTGTACCTCAACCCATACGTAGGTTCCTTCGTGTAGGGTCCCTCGACACCTTTTGCATTTCCAAGCAGCAGAGAGTATTCTCCGTTGTCTCCGTCGAAACGTGCCAGTGTCATTTCGCCTAATTTTGCCTGTGCCTCTACAGCGCCCGGATGGCTGAATGCCAGAGGATAACCGATCGTCGGTTTTTCCTGTGCAACAGAAATCGGCCACGGTCCGCAGTGCTGCAGCAGCTCGCCGTTCTCGTTGTCCGGGTGGCGTACGGTCCAGTCAGCAAAGAAGCTTCTCTTATCGTTTCTGCCGGCAGCCTCTACCAACAGAGCGGTGATGGCGCCATGGATATCGGTCTCACAGACGACCGGAATTCCCTCTTCGTTCAGCAGAGAGTTTGCCGCACACGGCATGATGCCGATCTCACCCTGCAGTGCGTTCCAGCACTGGATCGCGATGGCATTGCAGGAATATTTTGCAGCCAGATTCTTCATCGCAACCTTCAGAGCTGCTACATTTTCCAGCTCTTCCGGTTTGATCTTTACACACATATTGGTATTACAGTATGCAACGACTTTTTCTACCTCGCTGCCCTCTGCTTTTACTTTTTTCATCTCCGCAGTCAGTTCCGGAAGCGGAATCGGGGAAAGCTGAATGTTGAATTTTTCCAGCAGCTCGCCCTCGTTGCACATGGTAGACCAGAAGTCGAACGGACGCGGTCCGATCTGAAGGATTCTGGTGTGGCGGAAGGTATCTACCACATTACATACAGCAAGGAAATCCTTGATGCCGCGCTCAAATTCCGGATCGGTCAGACGGCAGTTCGTCATATAGGTGAACGGAACACCAAAACGGCGCAGCACTTTTCCGGTTGCAAACAGGCCGCACTGGCTGTCGCGGAGACGCACACCGTTCTCATCCGGTCTCTCATCGCGCGGTCCCCAGAGAAGTACCGGAAGCCCCATTTCCTTTGCCAGTCTTGCACAGACATATTCCGTTCCGAAGTTTCCGTGCGGGAAGAAAATTCCCTTTACGTTTTCACGGCGGAATTTCTCCTGGATTTTCTCACGGTCCGCCTCATCGTAAAACAGACCCTCCTCATTGATGTCTGTGATATCGACAAATTCAACGCCGAGCTCTTTTAAACGCTCTCTCGTCAGGTTGGCGTATTTTACGGCATCCGGGGCACTGAAAATGCTTCTTCTCGTAGGTGCAAATCCGATCTTAATTGATTTCATATTCATTTCCTCCACTTAATTTTCTTTAAACTCTGCTAAATTATGCCTTGAATTTCCCTGTTCTTTACGGCTCTTATATTACTAAATTCTTTTGAACTTGTCAACATCTATTCAGCTTTATTAAATCTTTTTTAGTAATTTATACAAAAAAGAATGGCTGTTTTTATGCATTTCTTCATATTTCATTTTTTTACAGTTCAGAAGTTGACTTCTTTTTTAATTCATATTAAAATCAATGCATAAGTTTAATATTTTTCAGATAAATACTGAAATAAATTTCAACATCCCGCATGCACAAAACAAACGAAAGCACCATGCGGGCTGATTTTATCGAACAGGAGCTGAACTCTTATGAATATTTCTGCGAAAGAACTGGCAAAGCTGATCAACGTATCGCCTGCCACGGTTTCTATGGTTTTCAATAACAAACCCGGCATCAGCGATGCCACAAGAGAGCTGGTTTTAAAAACCGCAGCCGAGTATGGCTATGCGCCGAAAAAAACTGAAGCCTCCGGCGCTTCCTCCCGCATTATTCAGCTGGTCAATTATAAAAAGCACGGAAAGGTCGCTGCCGACACGCCGTTTTTCTCCCAGCTGACCGAAGGAATCTCCACCGAATGCACCCGCCAGGGCTGTGCGCTTCATATCTCCTATTTTTATGAGACCATGGATATTGACAGCCAGCTCGATGCACTCCGCGCTGTGGACTGTGAGGGCATTCTTCTTCTTGCAACCGAAATGGCTCCGTCCGATTTCCGCAAGTTCCGCGATTTTTCTGTTCCGATCGTTGTCGTGGACTGCTATTACGATGAGCTCGATTACGACTGCGTTCTGATCAACAACATTCAGGGGGCGTTCAACGCCACGAATTATCTGATTCAGTGCGGACACAAAAACGTGGGCTACTTTCACTCGAGCCTCGACATCAGCAACTTCTCCGAACGCGCCGACGGCTACTACAAAGCGCTCCGTGCAAACGGCATCAGCACCTCGCATCCATATGTTCACCTGGTTTCCCCGACCTCGGACGAAGGCTACCGCGACATGCTGCGCCTTCTCGAATCGAAAGCTCCGATCGCGGATGCCTACTTTGCCGATAATGACATCATCGCGGCGGCCGCCATGCGTGCACTGCGTGAAAACGGCTACCGCATCCCGGAGGATGTCTCCATCATCGGCTTTGATGACGTTCCGATGTGCGATATGATGGTTCCGCCGCTTTCCACCATGAAGGTCAGAAAACGCGAGCTTGGTGCCACTGCCGTCCAGCGCCTGCTTGACCGCGTGGCCGATCCGAAACGCGAATGTCTGAAAATGTGCATGGCAACCAAGCTGGTGAAGCGCCAGAGTGTTTCCAGACGTTAAAGCTTTTTGGATGAGGCTGTCGTCCAGCGCGTGTCTGAAAAATCATTTCCGCAAACCGGAACTCGCAGCTTGCGAAAAGCCATTTTCAGACACGCTCTGTACGGCAGCCTCACCTTTTTTATTTTGAAAGGAGTTTTTTTCATGCAATCTGCAAATGACCTGAAACAGCTTTTATTCAATATCAATCGCAAAAGCTATCCCGCCTATAAATCCACCCGCGGTGCCTATCAGTTTCCGCGCTACACACTCTCCATCGACCACGTCCAGGGCGATCCGTTCGCCGCTCCGTCGCGGGTCAGCGTTCATATCAGCGGCAAAACCGCTGCGTTTCCGGCTTTTCTCTACGACACATACGAAAAGCGCGTCGCCCTCCAGGATTACCTGCTGCGCCAGTTTGCACGCGCCATCGCACCGTATTCGTTCCGCGCAAAGGGCTCCGGCAAAAGTGGTCTGCTGGGGATAAGCCGCTGCGGGCAGGAAATTCTTGAGCGTACTGCCTGTGTTCTGAATCCTTCCGACGGCAGTCTTATCATCAACATGGAAATCGGCTTTCCGGCCAACGGCCGCACCATCGCCTCGCAGGAGCTGATCCGCATTCTTTTCGACTTTCTGCCCGGCTGCGTAGAAAAATCGCTGTTCTACCGTGCTCTGGATCCGAAAGCATGCGCCAATGTCGCCCGGCTCTGTGAGGACCAGCAGGCGATCCGCGCCGCATTAAAAGAAAAAGGACTCACTGCCTTCATCGCCGACGGCTCCATTCTCCCGCGCGAGACCGGTGTTTCCGATCTGCCGATGAAGCACGCCGTTCCGTTTACCTCACCGGAATCCCTGCGCGTTACCCTCGATCTTCCAAACCGCGGACCTGTTTCCGGCATGGGAATTCCACTCGGTGTCACACTGATCGTAGGCGGAGGCTTCCACGGAAAATCCACCCTGCTGCAGGCGCTTGAGCGCGGCGTATACAACCACATCGCCGGGGACGGCCGTGAATATGTCATCACCGATGCAAGCGCCGGAAAGCTCCGCTCCGAGGACTCCAGAAGCATCAGCAACGTCGATATCTCCCTCTTCATCCACGATCTTCCCGGAAAGAGCGACACCACCTCATTTTCGACTGCAGATGCCAGCGGAAGCACCTCGCAGGCTGCCAACGTGATCGAGGGCATCGAATCCGGTACGAGCCTCTTTCTGATCGATGAGGACACGTCCGCCACCAACTTTATGGTGCGCGATGAGCTGATGCAGCGCGTCGTTGCCGACAGCGAGGAACCGATCACACCGTTTATCAGCCGCGTGCGGGATCTGTATGAGAAGCTCGGCATCTCGTCGATTCTCGTTGCCGGAAGCTCCGGTTCTTACTTCCACGTGGCAGACACTGTCATTCAGATGAAAGAATACGTTCCTTATGACATTACGGATCGCGCGAAAACCACAGCCGCGGAATTTCCGCCGTTTACTGCCTCCGTGCGCCCTTTTTCCGTTCCAGCCTTCCATCGCTGCCCGCAGCCGGGTAAAGGCCTGACGGGAAGTGACCGCACGAAAGTCAAGGTCATGGCCGGGAATCCATCCTCATCAACAAATCTCTGACGGATCTGCGCGCCGTGGAACAACTCACGGACAGTGAACAGCTGAACGGGCTGGCTGCGCTTCTTTTAGAAGCAGCGGAGCACAAGATGGACCGTAAGAAAACACTGGTGCAGGTAGTGGATCTGCTGGAAAAACAGATGGATGAAAAAGGCCTTGCTTCTCTTCTCGCTCCTGGAAGACCCAGCGACCTGGCACGGCCGAGACGGCAGGAAATCTTTGCATGCCTGAACCGGTGCAGGGAACTGCGGTTCTGAGAAAATTTGTAACAATTCAGAGCCATAAAATGAAGAAAAGAATACGAATCATGTGCGCATGAATGGGTATTCTTTTCTTCCATTTTTTATATCAAAAAGCCACATCGAGATGCAACACAACGGCATCAAGATGTGGCTCTGAATCGTTTCAATTTTTGCTATAACACGCTTACCGTAATGGTGTAATAATTGTCACTTTCTGCGAGTGAAATCCGTTTCACCGGAGGATTTTCATCCGTCAAGCTTATCAGTGACAGATAATTCGAACCAAACATTGTATCGCTCTGTGTTCCTGTCGATACGACACGCTTTACACTCTGAAAATTAGTGTACGCCGCGAAGCTTCCGCCCACGACAAGGATCAGCACTCCCAGAACAAAAATCGCTCCGTCAGGACTGCCATACCGGATCCGTTTTCCTGTTTTTTTCTTCATTTTAATCTCCACTCTTTTGTGCCATCTATGTTCTCTATTTTACCCATCGCGTCTCAAAAATGCAAGCATTCCTTGTATTCTGCAACAATTTGTTACCACGCTCGTTACTGCTCGGAAGTTTAACAGTTAAATATAAATTCAATAAAAAAGGGGATGTCGATTAATACCACATTTCGACATCCCCAGCAGTAATTAAAAGGATCCCAGCAAAATTCCCAATATTTCTCTCATGTTCCCGCCCTCATCTGTTCTTTCTCCGTTGCGTAAGAGAGTCCCACGCCGTTTAAAATAGTTTACGGCATTGGGACTCTTCTTTCCTCTTTATTTGCAGGATTTTATTCCCCACAGATCCGCACAATCGCCTCCGCAAAGATCACAACGCATTCTTTCAGGCATTCGATTTCCACGAACTCGTCTGCTCCGTGCATACGGTTGTCGACTTCAAGGTCTGCGCATCCAAACGCAACGCCGTTTTTCAGATGATGCACATACGTTCCGCCGCCGATCGCAAATGGTTTGCCTGGTTTTCCAGTGACATCCGTGTAGCACTGCAGCAGGGTCTGGACAAACGGGCTGTCGGCCGGGACGTGGTGTGGCGGGAACATTCCGCTGCCTTCCATGGAGAAGCCGCCTTTTTTCATGTTCTGCCCGGCGATATCGTACAGGTTTTCTTTTGTCGCGCAGATCGGGGCGCGGCAGTCGTAGGAACCGGTCAAGGTTTTTCCGTCGTAGTTCATGAGTCGAGGCTTAAGGTGAGCTCGCCGGACTCTTCATCTGACATGGCGACACCGAGGCCTGCGCCTTTGCCGTCGCCGTGCGGGTAAACTTTTGCAAGGAAACTGATGTCGTTTTTCAGTTCACTCTCTTCCATCGGAACGGATGCGAGAAGCTGCAGCAGTGCAGTCAGTGCGTTGTTACCCATTTCCGGGGTGGATGCGTGGGCGAAGGCACCGCAGGCGGTGATTTTTATATTGCCGTTTTCGGTGTCTTCCAGAACGAAGGAAACGCCGGTCTTCTGCTCAGTCTCGTCAGCGCAGGTTTTCAGGTCTTCTTTTGCCATGCCGCAAGCTCTGCATATGCTTTGCCTGGTACAACGTTCAGTTTGGTGCCGGCCTGTAAGGATACGAGGCGCACGCCTGTCGTTCCGGCATCGGAGGTTTTTTCGAAGTGGCCGCGCATGCCGCCTTTTTCAATATTGATGACCGGGAATTCGGCATCCGGTGAGAAGGTGCATGGTGCTTCCACTTCTTTCTTATAATAATATTCGAGGTCAGAGCTTCCGCACTCCTCGTCGAACCGAGGACAAGACGGACGTTTTTCTTTAATGGGTAACCGAGTTCTTTGACAGCGCGCATTGCGTAGATAGCTGCGATCGCCGGTCCTTTGTCGTCTGCGGTTCCGCGGCCGAACATTTTTCCTTCTTTGATGAGCGGGGTGAATGGATCGGTCTCCTGCCAGCCTTCGCCTGCCGGTACGACATCGAGATGGGCGAGAATATCAAGGCCCTTTTCTTCCTGATTAAAGTCAGCTGCAATCGCGTAGTTGTCGTAGTTGGTTACGGCAAAGCCGTATTTTTCCAGAATTTCGATTCCCTGCGCCAGTGCTTCTGCCGCCGGTGCGCCGAATGGTTTGCCTGGCTCTGCCTCCTGTTTTTCGCTTGGAATCCGGATCAGGCTTTTCAGATCCTCGATCATTTCGGATTCGTGGTTTTCAATATATGTTCTTAATTCTTCTTTCCGCATCGTAACTTCTCCTTTTCTCTTCTCTGGCACCGTCGCAGTGCCGTTCTTTTCCTATCATAACGCAGAAAGAGCAGAAAATCCACATTTTCTGCTCTTTTGCCAAATAATCATTTGTTTTTGTCCAAATTGACTGTAATTTCATAATAATCGCACGGATGCGCCGTAAGCCCCGTCACGCCCTCGCCGGATACCATCGACATTTTGAGGTGTGATGCGAAGAAAAACATGTGGTCATCCAGCAGCGTCTGCGTCATCTCGATGGCCAGTTCGGTTCGTTTTTCGGTATCAAACTCGCCGCTTAACTGCTGCTCCAGCATCTCGAGTGTCTCACTGTAATAACCGCCGCGGTTCTTGGAGGAATCCTGCAGGCAGTGCGTTGTAAAGAAATACTCGGGATCGCCCGTCGGTGCGCTGACAAATGCGCTGACATAAACATCCCAGTTTCCTTTTTTCAGCAGTTCCAGATGATTTGCCGTGCACTGGATCTGTACTTCGATTCCGATTTTCTTCAGCGATGCCTGTGCACTCTCCGCGAGAAGCGGCAGTTCCTGGCGGCTCGGATACGTGAGCCAGCAGATGGTCAGGCGTTTTCCGTCTTTTTCCACGTAGCCGTCGCCGTCCTCATCGGTCCAGCCTGCTTCAGCCAGCAGTTCTCTGGAATACTCAAGATCATAGGACTCCTCCTGCACTTTGCTGTCGCCGAATGCAAAGTAAGAGGGGAACGGGCCTTCCGCCACGCTTCCGTTTCCTTCCATCAGCGTATTCACAAAGCCCTCCCGGTCGATCGCTCCGATGACTGCCTCGCGCACGCGGTCGTCCTGCAGCACCCTGGATGATCCGTTGAACTGTCCGAAGAAGGTACGCGACGTATCCGCCGAAGAAATCGTGTATGGTTCATCACGGAACAGGATCAGATTGGAATACGGCAGGCCGTACGCCGCGTCGAGCTCGCCTGACTGTAACGCCATCGTCATCGTATCGCCGTCGCGGATTGTTTTGACTTCGATCCGGTCGAGCTTTGGCGTTCCGTTCCAGTAATTGTCATTTTTCATGAGTGTCAGTCCCTGATCCGTCTCCACCTGTACTGCGCGGTACGGGCCGGTTCCGGCGACATTGCGTCATCCGTCACACCTGCCTGCATATCAATGATGCATCCATATGGGTCAGACAGATAATTCAGAAGCGCCGGGACAGGCTGTTCGGTGTGAATCGTTACGATCAGGCCGTCTGCTCGATGCTCTCAATTTTCAGATCCCCGCGTGCACGGTCATGTACTGCGATCAGATCCTCGAGACATTCTTTGACCGCCTCCGCGTCGAGAGTGCGCCCACTCGTAAAGGAGATGCCTTCATGCAGTGTAATCCGCCATGTTGTATCGTCCACAAGCTCATAGCTTTCTGCCAGCCATGGCTCGATCTCCATAGAATCGGAATAATGAAACAGCGTCTCACCGATCCCATAGCGGATACACGCCCAGCCGGAATAGCCGTTGTGCGGGTTGACATCGGACTCGTCGTTTTCGGCGTTGAATGTCGTGTCGCCGTATACGAAAACTTTTTCATCTGTACCATCTGCGCTGTGCTCTGACAACCGGAAAACAGTACCACCGCCAGAATGCCGCACAAAACATATGCAATTTTTTTCCTTCTGCCGTTCTTTCTCTGCATTCTGTACTTCTCCTGTTTTCGCAAATGGCACCACCATTTCCGCTGTCTGATTTTCTGTTTCAACAGTTTTCTCACAGACTATACTCCATCAACAGTTTCGTGTATTCCTCTTTCGGGTACTCCAATACCTCCCGCGTCTCCCCCTGCTCCACGATTTTTCCCTGCCGCATGACAATCACACGGCTGCAGAGTTCCCGCACCAGCGCAAGGTCGTGGCCGATCCACAGCATCGCAAGTCCTTCTTCCCGCTGCAGTTTTTTCAGCAGTTGAACGATCTGCGCCTGTACCGCCGCATCGAGCGCACTCGTTGCCTCGTCGCAGATCAGAAGAGACGGCTGCACAGCAAGAGCCCGCGCAATTGCGGCTCTCTGGCACTCTCCGCCGCTCGTCTCGCGGGGATAGCGCATCGCCGTTTCCGAACTAAGTTCCACTTTTTTCAGCAGCTCCGGCAGATGAAGACACGCCTCTTTCCGGCTCATTCCCTGATTCCGAAAAGCTTCCAGAATCCCGGTTTCGAGCGTCTGCATTGGATCGAAGGAATCCTGCGGGGTCTGGAAGACCATCTGTATTTTCCGGTAAACTTCGCGCTGCCGCCTGCCTTTTCTTCCGAGGATTTCCTCGCCTTCCAACAGAACGCTGCCTGCATCCGCCTGGACCAATCCGGTGATCAGACGGGCCGTCGTGCTTTTCCGCATCCGCTCTCCCCGATCAGGCCAAGACATTCCCCCGCATCCAGTGTGAAGCTGATGCCGTCCACGGCGGCAAATTCCGTTTCCCGGCCGGTTCCAGCAAAGTTTTTGCTTAAGTTGTTTACTTCCAGCATGTTATGATTATGCATCGTTCTTCCCTCTTCCCGGCACAGCCGCAAGGAGATTTTTTGTATATTCGTCCTTTGGGTGATCGAAAACCGTCCTTGTCTCCCCCTGCTCCACGATGTTTCCATCCTTCAAAACAACAACCCGGTCTGCCATCTGCTCGAGAACCGCAAGATTGTGCGTCACCAGCACCATCCCCGTCTGCTCTTTCTGCTGCAACGCCTGAAGCTCCCGCAGCACCTGCGCCTGCGAAACCACATCGAGTGCACTCGTCGGCTCGTCCGCCAGAAGAAGCGACGGATGCAGCAGCATTGCGAGCGCAATCCCGACGCGCTGGTTCATGCCGCCGGAGAGCGACGATGGATAGCTGTTCCAGATCGTCTCGCCATCCGAAAGCCCCATATCCGCAAATCGCCGGAGCGTCATATCTTTGATTTCTCTGCGGCTTTTTCTGCCAGACATTCCCCCAGAAATCGGGGTGATGAATCCGCAGCGTTTCTCATGGGCGCGCACGCTTTCACAGATCTGTGCTCCGATTTTCCGGGTCGGACAGAGTGATGCCCCTGTATTCTGGAAAATCATACCAATTTCTGAACCGCACAGACTCCGCAGCTTCTTTTCGGACATGCCCGTCAGCTCCTCTCCGCGAAATGTGATCTGCCCGCCGGTGATGGAGCCATTCTTTCCCATCAGCCGCAGGATCGCTCGCAGCAAGGTACTTTTTCCACTGCCCGACTCCCCGGCGATGCCGACGGTTTCTCCTTTTTCGACGGAAAAACAGATGTTATTTAAAATTTGCTCCCCCTCATAACAGACAGAAAGGCCGCTGATTTCCAGCAGTTTTTCGCTCATGTTTTTGCTCCCTTTGTTTCCATTTTCGTTTGCCCCTTATCCCTGATCCACCGTTTTCCGTACCGCCTCACCAAGCAGATTGCAGACAAGAACGGTCAGAAAAATCGCCAGTCCCGGCGCCAGAATGACCCAGGGCGCGGTCTGCAGCATACTTCTTCCGTTGCTCATCATCGCTCCCCACTCCGCCGACGGCGCTTCCGCACCAAGGCCGAGGAAGGACAGACCCGCGATTTCCAGCATCATCGTTCCGATATCAAGCACCGCTGTGACAATCGTCTGCCCCGCAAGATTCGGCAGAATATGGCGTCCGATCATCTTCCATGTTCCGTTTCCTGTAAGGCGCGCCGCCGCGATGAACGGCATGTGTTTCAATGCCAGCACACGGTTCCGTGCAAGCCGTGCATATTTCGGCCAGGAAACAAGGATCAGCGACACAACGGCTCCCGTCATGCCGCTCTGCAGAACGCCGGAAAATGCGATTGCAAATACCATACCCGGAAAGGCCAGAAAAATATCGGAGATCTGCATCAGAACCGTATCCGTTTTACCTTCCAGCCAGCCGCTGAAAATTCCGGCGAGTGTTCCGATCAGAGCGCTTGCCGCAACGACAAGAAGTGCTGAAAAAATGCTGACCCGCGCGCCGGAGAGAATCCTTGAAAACAGATCTCTTCCATAGCGGTCCGTCCCCATCCAGTGCGCCGCGGACGGCGGAAGAAGGGACAGTTCCAGATTCTGCTCATACGGATCGTACGGTGCCAGATGGGCCGCACACGCGGCAAACAGCAGCAGCGCACCGGCGAGGATGCCATAAAAAAGGATCTTTCTTTTCTGTTCTTTTTTCATCGCATTCCCTCCAGCTTCGCCCGCGGGTCCAGTGCACCCATCAGCAGATCAGCAATGAGATGCAGCAGCAGATAGATCGCCGCCATCCACACCAGATATGCCTGAATCACGGGAATATCGTGCATGGAAACGGCATCCACGGCCATTTTTCCGACACCATTCCACATGAAAATCGTCTCAACGATGGCGGTTCCTCCAAGCAGCGAACCGGCGGATAAGAATAGCAGCGTGACCATCCGAAGCAGCACGGATTTTAATACATTTCCAAACAGAATCCGGTTTTCACTTAACCCACGTGCCCGTGCACCCGCCACGTACTCCTGCTCCAGCTCTGCAAGCACGGCAGAACGCACCTGACGGGTGTATTTTGCCGTCATCGAAACCGCAAGCGTCGCCGCCGGAAGCACACAGCTTTTCCATCCCTTTCCCATACTGAGAACCGGAAAAAGATTCCATTTCAGCGAAAAGAAATACAAGAGAAGAAGTGCAGTGAAAAACCCCGGAAACGAATTACCTGCAAAGCAGAACAGGCTGATACTGCGGTCCGCCCATGTATTCTGATATTTTGCACTTAAGATACCGAGCGGAAACGAAAGACAGACCGTCATGGCAAGCGCCAGCGCCGCAAGTGCAATCGTTGCGGGCAGTTTTTCGCAGAAGCTTACAAGCACCGGTTTGCCGGAAACGTACGACTCCCCGAAGTCACCGCGCAGGGCGTTTTTCAGCCATTGCAGGTACTGGACAGCTTTCGGCTCATTCAGTCCCAGCTCCTCCCGCATCGCTTCTTTTTCCGCCTCCGACATCACGCCGCCGCTGCTGCTCTCTTTTAAATCCACCGCATCGACCGAGGAAAGTCCCGTCAGCAGAAAAGCGAGAATCGTCACGCCGAGGAATACCGGAATCAGGCAAAGCAGTCGTTTTAACAGATATTTTTTCACAAATACTCCTTTACTGCTTCACGCACAAATCGAAAACATCGGTGCCGGGTTATAGAACTCGTCTTTTTCCAGATAAATGCGTTTTCCAAGGCTCGTATCAATGCGGATTTCTCCCGCTGTGTTTTCGCACAGCACCGCCACATCGTACGCCGGCCGTTTTTGCGGCTGATCGGGAGCTGTGATTTGATCCGTTCGCACTCTTCTAGCATCTCGTTTCCAACCTTGAAATGGGCATGCGCCTCCGGAAGTCCCTTCGTATCGGCAACATCTTCTTTTCCGTAATTGGCATCGAAGTTCAGCAGCACACCGCCCGTTTTCAGCACACGCATCCACTCGCCGTAAGCATGCTCCGCATTCGGCAGCGTCCACGTCAGGTTTCGGGAAATGACAACATCGAACGTTTCATCCGCAAACATCGGATTTTCCGCGTCCATGACCTGGAAGCAGCAGTCGGCATTCTCTTCTTCGGCAAGCTGGATTGCATTCTCAATCATCTCCGGTGTCAGGTCGATGCCGAATACCTCGTGGCCCTCTTTTGCCAGCAGGATCGAGAAAAATCCGGCTCCGCAGCCACATCAAGGATCTTTAACCGTCTTCCCGCCAGGATCTGTTTTTCAATCTCTTTCATCCAGCGCTTCGCAATCGGGTTTGCAAGTTCGGAGCGTCTCTGCTCTAAAAAGCTCTCGCTCCGTTTCTCCCAGTAATGGACAATCTGCTCTTTGCGGTCGTCGTACTCCGGCTCGCGCACAATTCTTCCGTAAGCAACGACAGGTCCCCCTTCTGTTACCTGCAGACTGCCCGTCTGGTACAGCACCACACCGGTGTACTCGGCACGGCACGTCTCACGGAGTTTTCCATTATAATCACGGATCGTTCCGAGCAGTGCGCCCTCTGCAACCATATCGCCCGGTTTTGCCGCCGGATACCAGAGGCCGTCTTCGGAAGCCGCCTGATAGCAGACATCCGTCACCTCCATCGGCACGTAGTTCCGCACATCGCGGCGGATCTGATACATGTCAAGGCTGCTTAAGATATTGCGCACATCACGCTTGTCGGAATTGACCTCCTCGGAAGTCCAGGCTCCCATGCCGCCGCGCTCTAAGAGGATGCTCGCGATGCCCTTGGACGCCGCGTAGTTGTACGCTCCGCCTGATGACACCATGGAACGCACCATGTACGGAACATCCACCTGCTCCGCCATTTTCCGCGAAACTTCTGTCACCTCCTGCGCCGCTTTTCCGGCGTAATAGACATACGGCGTCAATGCTTCGAAATCATCGCCGCTGTGGAGATCAATATAATAATCCACCTTCGGATAAACTTCTTTCGTAATGGCCCACGCCAGCCGCTCCATCTCGGTTCCGTTTGGATTGCCCGGAAATACACGGTTCAGGTTTTGCCATCGGAAAGTCCGAGACTGCCCGCACGGTTTTCAAAAGCAGGACGGTTTAAGACCTTTAAAATCACGATCGTTCCAACCGTTTTTTCCGGCTGAAGCTCCGCTCCCAGTTCCACACACGCCTGAATGCCGACGTATTCCCCGGAATGAACGCCGCCGGTGATCAGCATTGTTTTTCCCGGAAGTTTTCCACAGATAATCGTTCCCGGAAGCACGATATCCCCATTCGCAAAGGAGATATCCCCCTGATATTTTTCGCCGCGGCGGACGGTCACATCACCAAGCTGGAAGGGCTGCTCTGCGCTTTTTTCCGCGCGCACCAGAAACATCGGTGTCGATGCATAGTTCAGTCTCTCTTCCTCGCTCCAGACGCGCTTCCAGATTTCGGAATCGGTCTGGATGGAACAGACGCCGAGGGATTCGAGCACCTTCGTATCCCACGCCGGCCGTTCCATCGCAGAGAGCGGCACCTGGCGCGCAATGTTTTCCATGCGGTCAATGTCCGTGCACAGATAATGGTCGTCGAGCTGCTGCTCTTCCACTTTCTTCCGGTCTGCCTCGTACGCTTCTTTTTTCTCCTCGTCATAGAGATAACCGTACCAGTCGCATCAAAATTGAGCAACACGCCGCCCGGTTTCAGGACACGCATCCACTCTTGGTATGCCTGCTCCGGCTTTTCCAGATTCCAGGTCAGATTTCTGGAAATGACAACATCAAAGGTCTCATCCGCAAACTCCAGATTCTGTGCATCCATCCGCTGCAGCGTCACGCGCTCCAGACCGTATTTCGTATATTTTCCCAGATTCTCTTTCGCCTTTTCCAGCATCTCCTCCGTGTAGTCAACAGCCGCCACCGTATAACCTGCCTCCGACAAAATCATCGGGAAGAATCCCGGGCCGGTTCCGATATCGAGAATCTTCATCTCTTCTTTCTTTTTCTCTGGAAACTGCTCCTCTAATACATGCAGCCACGCTTCTCTCTGGCTTCCCGCCAGTTCTTTTTCATTGACCTCAGAATACCCCTCCGCACGGGTTCCCCAGTAGGAGGCAATTTCCTGTAATAATTCCTGTTCCATATCTTCCGCTTCTTTCTTCTTTTTCTTAATTTTCCCGGCGCGGTCGTTCTCCAACCGCTCAAATATCCCTTTACTCTACCAAAAATCGGCCTTTTTCACAAGCCCCCACGGGGGATATTCTTAACGCCGGCGCAGGGTATTCAGGTGATCGGCGGCGCGGATCTGATTATCTGCGGACGTCAGACAACCGACGGCGATACCGCGCAGGTCGGCCCTTTGATTGCGAAACATCTGACGATCCCGCATGCCGCCTGGGTCGCAGAGGTTACCGATGTCACGGATCATTCCATCACCGTCCGTCAGGATCTTGTGAGTGTTTCCCAGGTTTCCGAACTCCCTTATTCGTGCCTGATTACCATCGAGTTTCTCGAGCGCGAGCTGATCGACATTTTGTTTCCGGATATTTTTAAAGGAGAACCGTCATTCACTCGGTTCTCCTTTATATTGCCAGAATACCATCAGCTTTCTTGTCGCCGTATCCTCGCTGTATGTATATTTTACGGACCCGAGTCCGTAATAGCTGCAAAGATAGCCGGAAGCCTTATCGAGAAGCTCCGGTCGGGCTTCCATGACCTGTGCCATCAGATCATCGGTGGCAAATTTAAATTCGGAATACTCTTTCGTCTCTTCAATATCCGTCTCCATTTCCCACAGAATCTGTTTTGCATCAAATGTATCCATGTACCGGCCGATCTGGCGGTAATACTCGAGGTCATCTGCATTGCACGCCGGGAGCGGCAGATTCGCATCCGCCTGATGCGTGTCCGAAAATTCCGCATCGGAAACGCAGAGAAAATCGTAGTAGATCAGGTCGTCCGGCAGATTGTACTCGCCGCTCTCGCCCTCTGCGAATACCGGATCGCCCCAGGTTACATCGACGTTGTAATAATTGTCTCCGCACTTTACGATATTCCAGCCGTGCGCCTCGCCGGTGTCTGTCGTTCCCGTCACATAAATGACCGGGATGTCCAGGCGGTTCATCAGATACTGGAACGTTCTGGCATAGCTGCGCAGACCGTCTGTCCGTTCACAAGTCCGCTGTAGAGTGTCTGATTCTCCGGCGCATCTTTCACATAATCAATCTGCCGGATACATTTTTCAAAGACAGCCTTGATCTTCCCATAGTCATCCATCGAACGGTCGATATCACTTAAGAAATCGTTTCCCGCCCCTTTGATCTGGGTCTGGCGGCCTGTGATCTCCTCCGCAGGATCGTGTATTCCGGAACTACCTCGCAGTAGTTCTTCGGCTCGCCGTATCCCGTGACATGTGATGCTCCGTTGATCCAGCAGTACTCCGGGTAATCCATATAGACCCATCCGTAAACCTCCGCCGTCACATCGGGATCGCCGCCTTTTGTGATGATGGTTTCCTGGTGTTCCGCGATTCCCTGCACCAGTTCGCGGTAAATCATCTGTCTGTTTTCATCGAGCTGGCTGTAATAATACCGCTTCGCCAGCTCCTCCTCATCTGTATTTTCCGCCTGAAACTGTGTTGCGCCATTCTCTGACAGACCATTGTTTTCGTCTGCCGTCTGTGAAGCAGTGCTGCTGTCCGCTCCGCTTCCGTTCTGCGCGGGATCGCTCTCATCAAATTCTCCGAATACCAGATAAGCCGCCAGCAGGGCAAGCATAAGCGGAAGCAGCGCCCGCAGCGGTCTCTTCCGTCTTCGTCTGTGTCTTCTCTTTGCCATTCTTCTTTTCTCCCAGATACGTTAAAACGCCGTCACACAGTGCATCCGCCACCTTTTTCTGGTACTCCTTTGTGTTCAGGAGCGCTTCCTCCTCCGGATTTGAGAGGAATCCGCACTCGCAGATCACCAGCACTGCGTCTGTCTTCTTCAGCATGTAATACGTTTTGTTTCCCTTGGCTTTCCTGTGATTCGCCGGATCGAGCCCCGCGACCAGTGCAGCTGCATGCAGAGCGCCAGTTTTTCGCCTTCTTTTGAATCCGTATAATAAAACACCTGCGCCCCTTTGACCGCCGCATCCGGGTAGCTGTTCTGGTGAATGCTGATCACACAGTCCGGCTTTTTTTTATGAATCAGCTGCACGCGCCGCTGCAGATCCTGCACTTTCGCATTCACGGCTCCCGGATCGGAGAGATCATCCTCCCTTCCCGCGTCATCACCACAAGGATTCCCTGCTTTTCCAGCTTCTTTTTCAGCAGACGGGCAATCGCAAGGTTGATGTCCTTTTCTTTGACACCGTTTGCCCCGATTTTGCCGGGATCGTCGCCGCCGTGGCCGCTGTCCAGCACCACTACTTTTGTGGCTGCCTTCTGTGCTGCCACCAGCCGTGCGCCCTCGCGGGACAGAACATACGCCGCCGAAAGCAGAATCACCGCCATCAGCCATTCCAGTTTTTTCCCTTTTTCCAAATGAAAAGCCCCCTGCTGCAAATTTCCTTTCTTGGTCATTTTATGCAGCAGCGGGGCAGGTTACAACTCTTATTGCTTCCGGTTACTCTTCCTCATCTTCTTCATCATGCGCGCGATTCGGGATTTCATCCTCTTCTTCGTCGTTGTCATCATCGAGATAATCCGGCTCATTTTCGAAATCGATGACTGCGGAATTTTCGACGATTTCGTCTTCTTCCTCTGCTTCTTCTGCGGTATCTTCACTGCCTGGCTCTGCGGCTGTTTCTTTTGCCTCTCCGGGAAAGATACTTTTTACCGGATCTTTCATGAAGGTTTCCACTTCCGACGCAGAACGTTTCATCTCCTCACGCATTTTTTCGATGCCGGCAAAGGTCTCCTCAAAAATTCTGCGGTTCTTCTCGAGTACACTTGTCATGGTTTCCATCTCGGCGTAAATCTTCTGGTATCTGGTGTTGGCTTTCTGCAGTTCCGCGTCCATATGGCTCTGGATTTCTTCTGCTTCGGCCTGCAGTTTTTCTTCATAAACAGCAGCCAGTTCCTCGCCCTTCTGACGTGCGCTCTCTACCATGTATTCGCACTGTTCCTTCGTCTCGCGGCGCTGCTTTGCACAGGATTCCTTTGTCTCCTCCCTCTGTTTCCGGCAGGACTCGTTTGTCTCCTCTTTCTTTTGCAGCACGCCTCATCCGTTTCCTCCGTTTTCTCGCGGCAGGACTCGTCCGTTTCTTCGTTTTTCCGGCGGCAGGCTTCCTCGGTCTCTTCTTTTAGCTTTCTGCAGCTCTCCTCCGTTTCCTCCGTCAGCTTTCTGCACGCTGCATCGGTCTCTTCCGTTTTCTCGCGGCAGGCATCTTCTGTTTCCTGTGTCAGTTTTTTCGCTTTCACCTGTGCCTCAAACACAAGGCCGCTGATGCTGTCATAATTGTCGATATAGCTCTGGTATTTCTCATGAATATTTTTTTCGAGCTCCTCGATTTTATCCTCACGCTCGCGGATCTTGCGGTTCAGCTTCTCGATTTCCTGCTCTTTTTCCTCGATCTTCGCTTCCAGTTTCTTCTGAGCGGCATACGCCTGATCTTTCAGGTTCTGCACTTTCGTCATGACATCGTCTTATCGAAACCGCCCATCAGCGTTGTTTTAAATAATTCTTCGTGATTGTTTTCTGACATGTATACTCCTCCTTCGTGCCCGGGCTTTTATCATTCCCCTTATCCTTCCCGGACTCCTCGTCAACTGTTTGTTTCAATATATTCTGAAATCAGACTCCAGACGTCTGCGCACTCGAATCCGAGCTTCCACTCTGCCACTCCGGCGAGATCAGCGCTTTGGATCACTTTCAGTTTTTCCTCCATGGACTGCTCATCCTCCATCCAGATCGTGTATCTGGCATCGGAAGTTTCTACCGTTGCCACATTCTGGCCAAGGATGCATCCCAGGTTTCTGTCATCTGATTCTCTTTGGCATAGTTTTTGGCGCCATCCATGCCCAGCACCTCGCTGGTAATGGCGCTCTGTCCGAACTTTTCCGTCCAGACACGGGTATAAAACGGGATTCCGCAGATCACCTGATCGGCAGGCATCACCCGCGTCATCTCCTCCACGGCCTGCTGTACGAACGGGAGGGATGAAACAGAGCCTGCCTCCTCGCTTCCCGCGAAATGCTCGTCATAGGCCATGACAATCATATAGTCCACAAATCTTGCCTGCTCGCCGCGCTGATAATACATCGTGTAAGCCTGCGGTACCGGCGTATCGACCGACACCACAAGATTCTGTGCATGCGCCGCGCTCGTCAGTTCCCGCAGAAACTGCAGGTAATGCGGGATTCCGGCCTCTTTCAGATTCTCGAAATCCACGTTGATGCCGTCCATGCCGCACGATGCTGCCTCGGCGAGCAGCTGCTCAATGATTCTACTGCGCACGGATGCGTAGGCAAGATCGGTTGTTTCGTCAAATGCTTCATTAAAGTTATCAATCAATCCCCAGACTTCCCGTCCCGCTTCATGCGCCAGTTTCACGTAATCGGCGCTCGCAAGGCTGGAAATCGTACCGGTTTCGTCTGTCACGGAAAACCAGGTCGGTGAAATCACGTTCACGCCGGTCATTTCTGCTGTCATCTCTGCCATCGCGTCGTTCGACTCGGTCGATGTGCTCTGATGCCAGACCAGATTGATTTTGTGATCCCGTGTAATTCTTTCATAGGAATCTTTCTTTGCCGTCCGCGCTTCGATGGCCTCCGGCTCGGAGATATCCTCTGTCTGGATGTAGCCGGTATAGCCGTCCGCCGTCATGACTTTGCACCAGTTGTCCAGATTTTCCAGATACAGCAGGGTGTCACCCTTCTGTACATCCGCAAGAATCAGACTCTTGATGCCGCCTTTCTGGCGCACCTGCGCGGTGTCTGACTGTACCGTCGCCTGTTCCACGCCGTCCCATTCATTCCGGATTACAACACGGTTGGGATCGCTGTAATATGCATAGTCGAGATCTGTGTATTCTTTTACGACATCCAGCGAAATGTAAACCGTTCCGTCGCTCTCCTGCTGTACGGCAGGCTGTCCGCCCGGTGTTTTGGCAACGGCCGCATCGCCCGGAAGCAGTGTCTGCACGCCGCCGCTCGTTGTAAGCAGGATTCCTTTTGTTTCTTCATCCAGTAGAAGCAGCTGTTCAGCTGGGATTCTACATATGTGTACGCCGCATACGGCTCTCCTCCGATAAGGACGGCCTGCTCTTCCAGAAGTTCTCCGTTCTGGATCAGCGCAACGCTGTTTTCGTCTGTCAGGTTAAAATATTCGTTCCCGGCCATGTATTCGGTTCCGGGTTTATATCGGTTTATCAAAATGAAACAACGCCTGCTGCACCGACTAGCACGATCAGAATCAGTACGACCAGTACCGGCGCTGCTTTTTTCTTCTGTTGCTCCTTCATGTGTTCTTTTCCCCTTTTCTTCGCTCTGAAGATCTCCCCACTTGCGCCCATTATAACAAAAAAAATACCCAATAGCAACCGTTATGCGCAAGGGAACCGCATGCGAGTCAGAAAGTATCGTTACAGTTCACTGGTTCCCAGCGAACTGTAACATTCGCAGCCCTCATTTAAAGTTTGCTTCGCAAAAGGAGGGCTGCTCACACCTGAATCATGTTCTTACGCAGCGAAACAGCAGGTGTTTCACTGCTGATTGAACAGTAACGAACGTATCGTTGCTTTTTGCTATTGGGTATTTTTCAGAAAATCTGTTTAAAAAGTTTTGTCGATTGTTTGTTTCATGGCTTATTTGCAGTTGTGACGTACAAAAAAGAAAGCCCCATAGATCCGTATGAAATACTTTTGTTTTTAGTTTCAATGATCATGTTTCAAGGGGACGCCTTCTTATCCGATCCGTTTTTTCTGTGCCTGCTTCCGGCCGGAGTATGCACCCTCCGGGCAGAAGCAAAGGTTTCCCCAACTCCTATTATACTTCAAACCGGGGGAATTACAAATAAAGTTTGTCCCTTCATTTCTGAAAAAATTATGCGAAATGTAAAAAAAATCTTAAGTTCTTTACTTCTTTCCGTGATGTGTTATACTATATCGTAAGCAGCCCTATTTATATAAGTAAAGAGTAATTAAGGACGTGAGAGTTATGAAAATAGAAAAAATCAATGATAACAAGATCCGCTGCACACTGACCAGCGCCGATCTTGCCGAAAGAAATTTAAAGCTCAGCGAACTGGCTTACGGCACGGAAAAGGCCCGCAGCCTGTTTCAGGATATGATGCTTGAAGCCAACCAGCAGTTCGGCTTCAATGTGGATAATGCCCCGCTCATGGTCGAGGCCGTTCCGGTGGCTCCGGACAGCATTGTCCTCATTATCACCAGAGTCGAGGATCCACAGGAGCTCGACACCCGCTTCGCCAAATTTGCTCCATCCGGCGACGATACGGACGGACCGGAACCGGTACAGTATTCCGGCGCGGACGACATCATCGACCTGTTCCACAAGCTCTGCGATGTGAAGAACAAGGCACAGGAAATCGCAAAGAAAGCGGCACAGAAGGAAAACGAAAAAGAGCCTGCAGCATCCGAGGAAAAGAATGTGGATCTGGTACGCACCTTCCACTTCTCAACCCTCGACGATGTCATCAGCTCCGCAAAAGCGCTGAACCAGTATTTTACCGGCAGCAATTCCCTCTATAAGAACACGGCAGATGCCAACTATCAGCTCGTTCTGCACCAGTCCGGCTGCAAACCGGAGGAATTCAACAAGGTCTGCAACATTCTTTCCGAGTACGGCAGACAGGAATCCTTCTCCCTGGCCGCTGAAGCATTTCTGCTGGAACATGGAAATGCAATGGTAAAAGAGAATGCTCTGCAGGAGCTGGCTTCTCTGTAAGTTTTGAAACGTATGCATAAAAAAAGGAAGTCTGTGAAAGACTTCCTTTTTTGTACGTTCCGTACAAATTACTCTTCTGTGATAGCCTCGGTTGGACATACGCTTGCGCATGTTCCGCACTCAACGCATACATCCGGGTTGATTTCGTAATGGGAATCTCCCTCAGCGATAGCCTCTACTGGACATTCTCCAGCGCAGGTTCCGCAGCTTACACATTCGTCTGTGATTACATATGCCATGATCTTATCCTCCTTGTAGATTTTTTGGCCCTTTCGGTACTATCCACATTGTAAACGATTGCCCCCTGAAATACAAGTACAAAATTATAAACATTCTATAATCTTATGAATTTGTTCTTGCATTCCCCCCGGGGGTACGCTATAATCAAAATAGCCGTCAAAATCGGAACGACGGGTATATACACATTTAAAGGAGGAACTTTAAGATGGCAAAGATCTCGAAAGACATGACAATCGGCGAGTTAATCGCAATGGATACAAATATCATCGGAATCCTGATGGGAGCCGGCATGCACTGCATCGGCTGCCCTTCTGCACAGGGTGAGTCCCTGGAAGAAGCAGCTATGGTTCACGGCCTGGACGCTCAGGTTCTGGAAGACCAGATCAACGATTATCTGGCTGCAAAATAAGCCGGATTTCCGCGTGGATCCAAAAAGAACGCCTCTCACAGGCGTTCTTTTTTTCTGTCCAATTTACCCTTTGGTTCGATGGCTCCGTTTTGCTTTCGTCCGTTTTCCTTTCTGCTCCAGCGTCGCCGCTGCTTCTCTCCGGCTCTGCTGGTGGCGGCGGATCGCCTCGTCCACGCGGCGGCTCCGTTCCTCCTGACGCCTCTTCTGTATCATCTGGTCAAGCAGACGGCCGAGCACGCGGTAAAATTCCGTCTGACGCTCCTCCTCTTCCTGCCGCATCACGGTGTCCGCCAGCTGTTCTGCTTCCCGCTCGGGCAGAAGATCGACAACCACCTCCGGCACTTCGTCCGCTTTTCCCGGTATTGCCGGATCCGGCTTCTCCTTTGCCGTCTCTGCCGCTTCCGCCGGAAACGCTTTGATCTCCGCCGTTGCCTGCACCAGCTTCGGCATCAGCTCGCGGATCGCTTTCAGATGAAGCCCCTTTTTCTTCAGTTCCCGGATTCCCAGAAAAATCTGAATGTCCTGCGCAGTATAGCAGCGGTGTCCCAGCGAATTGCGGTGGATTTCCATGCCGAGCTCGTCCTCCCAGTACCGGAGCACATGCGCTTTCTCCCCGGTCAGCTTCTCCGCCTCCGTGACCAGATACGTTCTATTTTCCATACGGCAGCCACTCCCTTCTTCCCTTTATTATAGGATCTGTTATCCCCTGCCGCAAGAAAATCTCATCGTAATATTCCGACAATTTCATACAATTATACACAAAGAACGTGCCGCAGGACTATCCCACGACACGTTCTGACACATAAAATATTTTCTTTTATCTCTCTGCATTCGCAAATTTCGTATAATCCGGCAGCCAGACCAGATTGACAGTTCCGATCGGGCCGTTTCGCTGTTTGGCGATGATGATTTCCGCGATTCCCTTATTCTCGGAATCCTTATTATAGTAATCATCTCGATAGATAAACATAACAACGTCGGCATCCTGCTCGATCGCTCCCGACTCACGCAGGTCGGAAAGCATCGGACGGTGGTCGGTACGCTGCTCAACAGCCCGGGAAAGCTGGGACAGTGCAACAACCGGCACATTCAGCTCTCTCGCGAGTGCTTTTAAGGAACGGCTGATATCCGAAATCTCCTGCTGACGCGATTCCGAGGAGCTCTTTCCGCTTCCCGACATCAGCTGCAGGTAGTCAATGATGATGATATCAAGACCGTGCTCCAGCTTGTATTTGCGGCATTTCGACCGCATCTCTCCGATCGAGATACCAGGTGTATCGTCAATCATCAGTCGGGATTCACCGATCATGCCGGCGCTCTCGATCAGCTTGCTCCATTCGTCGTCTTTCAGGTTTCCGGTTCTCAGATGCTGGGAATCTACTTTCGACTCCATCGAGAGCAGACGGTTCATCAGCTGCTCCCGCGACATCTCGAGACTGAAAATCGCAACGGCTTTGTCTTTCTTAAACGCCATATACTGCGCAATGTTGAGGACAAACGCCGTTTTACCCATAGACGGACGTGCCGCAATCAGGATAAAGTCAGAGTTCTGCAGACCCGATGTCTTGTAGTCCAGATCCGTGAATCCGGTCGGAATACCCGTGACATTTCCCTTCGTCTTCGATGCACGCTCGATGTTCTCCAGCGTATTGATGACGACCTGGCGGATCGGCATGAAGTCTCCGGAATTCCGCTGGCCCAATAACTGGAACATCTTCTTTTCCGTCTCCTCCATGATGACTTCCACCGGCTCTTTGTTCAGATAGCAGTCATTCTCTATCTCTTCTGTCAGCTTAATGAGACGGCGCAGCACCGCTTTCTCGCTGACGATGTTCGCATAATGGCGCACATTCGCCGAAGTCGGCACCGCATTTAAAAGATCGCGGACAAACTCCATCGAACTGATCTCCGGCGGAACATCCTTTTCACGCAGGCGGTTCTGCAGGGTGACCAGATCGACCGGTTTTCCCTCATTGAACAGCTCCACCATGGCATCAAAAATGACGCCGTACTGGTGCTGGTAAAAATCGTCGCTCGTCAGGATTTCCGATGCCGCCATGATGCTTCGCGCCCCATCAGCATGGAACCGATGACCGACTGCTCCGCCTCGATGCTGTGCGGAAGGATTCGTTTAATCAGTGCTTCTTCCATAGAATTATGCTTCTTTTACGATAACTTTCAGCTTTGCAGTTACTTTGGTATGCAGGCGGATCGGCACTTCTGTCGTTCCAAGAACCTTGATCGGGTTCGGAAGCTGCATTTTCTTTTTGTCGATGTCGTATCCGAGCTGCTCTTTTGCTGCCTCAGCGATCTCTTTTGCCGATACGCTTCCGAATACTTTTCCGCCCTCGCCGACTTTGATTGCTACGGTAACCTGTTTGTCCTCAATCTCTTTCGCGAAGCCTGTGCCTCAGCGAGCTGCTCTGCTGCCACTTTGTCCTCGTGTGCTTTCTGGAGTTTCAGCTCATTCAGGTTTTTTGCGGTTGCCTCGATGCCGAGTTTTTTCGGCAGAAGCATGTTTCTTGCATATCCGTCACTTACGTTTACAGTCTGTCCTTTTTTACCAAGTGCTTTTACGTCTTCCAGTAAGATAACTTTCATATCAGATTTCTCCTCCATCCTGCATTTCTGTTAAGGTTGATTTCAGAAGGTTTCTCGCCTCCTCCATGTTGACGGTCTCGAGCTGGCATCCCGCCATATTCAGATGACCGCCGCCGCCCATCCGCTCCATGATGATCTGTACATTGACCTCATCGATCGCGCGGGCGCTGATATAGATCACGCCTTTGTACTCGGTCAGTACAAAGGACGCCTTGACACCGACAATGTTCAGCAGCTCGTTCGCCGCTTGTGCTCCGACCACCGTCGGGCTGTCCACATAGTCGCTCGGGCATTCGGAAATCGCGAACTGGCCGCGGAACAGCTCCGCATTGCGGATCGTCTCTCCTCTTGCCTTGTAATCGTTCATATCCTCACGGAACAGCTTGCGCACACGCGTCACATCCGCACCGCAGCGGCGCAGGAACGCTGCCGCCTCGAACGTGCGGACACCTGTTTTCTGCATAAAGTTGTCGGTATCGATCATGATGCCGGCATAGATGCTGTCCGCCTCCACGTTCCGGATGCGGATTCCCTCGGTAAAATACTGGAGAATCTCGGCAACCATCTCGCTCGCGGATGATGCATACGGCTCAATATAGGAAAGCACCGAGTTGCGGATCGTATCGCTTCCCTGCCGGTGATGATCCAGCACGACGATCATTTTCGCCATGTACAGCAGATCCTCACACTGTGTGATGCTCGGCTTGTTCGTATCGACCACAACGAGCAGCGTGTTGTCGTCCATGATCTCTTTCGCCTCATGGTTGTTGACAAACATGTCCGCCTCATAATCCTGGTTGTCGCTGAACGTATTCATCAGCGGAATGATCGAGCTGGTCGGGTTGTCGATGACGATGTACGCTTTTTTATTCAGCGTTTTCGCCGCACGGTAGATACCGATGGCCGCACCGAACGAATCGGCATCCGGCAGTCGGTGTCCCATGACAACGACCTTCTCTTTCGTGTTCATAAACTCTTTCAGCGCGTGCGCCTTGACGCGGGCTTTGACTCTCGTATTCTTTTCCACAGCCTGCGTTTTTCCGCCGAAATACTGAATCTTCGAACCGTCCTTTAAAACGACCTGATCGCCGCCCCGGCCAAGAGCCAGGTCGATCGCGATTTTCGCATACTCGGAGTTTTTCGCAAACGATCCAGCATCTGCTCCGATACCCATACTGATTGTGACCGCCATCTCGTTTCCGATGTTGATGGTCTTGACGTCCTCGAGGATATCGAACTTTTTCTCTTTCAGTTCATTTAACGAACTCCGGCGCATGACCACGATGTATTTGTCGTTCTCATACCGCTTCACCAGTCCATCGAGATCGTTGAAATATTTGTTGATCTTTCGCTCGACCAGTGCGGTCAGAAGGGAACGGCGGACCTCCTCGACGCTCTCCAGCGCCTCGTCGTAGTTGTCCAGATACAGAAGACCGGTGACCATCGTTTCGTCCTCGAATTTCCGCATATACTCGCGGAGCTCCGTCTCATCGAACAGATACAGTGCCTGAATAAAATAGCCTTTGATATCTGTGTTGATCATCTCCGAATTCTGGATCAGCTCGTCGATGCAGACGCTTTTTACATGGGCACGGAAATTCTTTTCGCCGTAAGCCACGTTGATGTCGGTCTCCTCCTCATTTTTCGGCAGCCGCTCGACCGTCAGCTCCGGAAAAATGGTGGCGATACATTTATGATACTGTGTATCCTTCCCTGTGATTTTTGTAAACTCTTTGTTGACCCAGAGAAGTTTTCCCTGCGAATCCATAACGGCATAGGGCAGCGCCAGTTCCTGGATCAGATGCTTCTGAACCTGGCCGTATTCGGTCGCAAAGGTAATCAGCTCGTTGATCACCTGCGGACGCTGTCTGTAATAGAGAACTGCGGCTGCGATCACATAGACTGCAAAAAACAGCGTGAACCACATTCCTGCCATCACATCCACAAAATACATGCCGATATTCATCACAAGCATCAGGATGGACAAAATCAGCGGCCATCGAAGATAGCTCCGCAATTGGCCGCTCAACTTCATTTTGCTTTTCATTTCCTAACACCTTTCCAACGTTGCGTGTTGTATTTCGCTCCTGTCCTTCCGATTATACCACTTTGACCTGTACTTTGGCAACAAGATACTTCTGGATACAAAAAAGGTACCCGCCTTTTCGGGCAGATACCTCCATTTATTTACCGATTCAAAATGAACGTTCGGACAGTGCTTAGCGCAAGTCAGAATCAATCATCTACGTACGGCATAATAGCCATATGTCTTGCTCTCTTAACGGCTACTGTTACTGCTCTCTGATGTTTTGCGCAGGTTCCAGTTACACGTCTCGGCAGGATTTTACCACGCTCGGATACATATTTTTTCAGTTTAGCTGCATCCTTGTAGCTGATCTCTTCTCCACCACAGAAAACACAAACTTTTCTTCTTCTGCGGGCCGGTCTTCTGGAAGCTGGTCTTTCACTATTATTATAAGCCATGATCAATCTCTCCTTTTCTATCAATTAAATGGCAATTCTTCGTCAATGCCATCGGGAATATTCATAAAACCATCGGCGCTGCCCAGGTCAGATGTATTCGCGGACGGAGCCGGATTGTTATGCTGCGGTGCGGAGTATCCTCCGTTGTTTCCACCTGCATTTTTGCTCTCTGCAAACTCCTGCTCTTCTACAACTACGTCTGTCGTGTAGACCTTCTGGCCTTCACGGTTGGTGTAGCTTCCGGTCTGAATGCGGCCGGTGATGGCGATCTTCGTTCCCTGACGCAGGTATTTCTCTGCAAATTCTGCCTGGCGGCCGAAAGCAACGCATCCGATAAAGTCTGCGGTTGCGGAATCGCCGTCTCTGCGGAATCTGCGGTCAACAGCCAGTGTATAACGGGCTACCGCTGTGGAGTTCTCTCCAGCAGAGTATCTGACATCGGGATCTCTGGTCAATCTTCCCATCAATATAACTTTATTCATTCGCTTACCTCTTAAGCTTCCTTTTTAACGACTAAGTATCTCAGTACGTTATCCATAATACGCATATGGCTCTCGATCTCTGCCGGAGCTGTTGCGTCTGCTTCAAACTGAATAAAGTAGTAATATGCTTCACGCATATGCTGAATTTCGTATGCAAGGCGTTTTTTGCCCCACTCTTCTACTTCGCCAACTGTTCCGCCGTAACGGGTTACATAACCTTTGGCTTTCTCAACTACAGCTGCGCGTTCCTCTTCTTCAAGTTTTGCATTCACAACCAGTGCTAATTCGTACTTGTTCATGCTTTACCTCCTTTTGGACTTTTTGGCACCCCATTTTCATTATGGGGAGCAAGGAATTATTTTTATACGTCACAATTTGTTATTTTAACATAAAAAAGGCTTATAGCAAGCCCTTTTTCGCGTGTTTTCTTGTTTTTTTCACGATATTACGCATCTTTTTTTCGTAATCCGCGGGTGTTTTTCTCGACCAGCTTGCGTGCTACCATGATCTGGTGGCCGCAGCCGGTGCATTTGAGACGGAAATCTGCGCCGACACGCAGGATTTCCCACTCGCTGCTGCCGCACGGATGCGGCTTTTTCAGTTTTACAATATCGCCTACTTCGTAATGTTCTGCCATGTTTCTTCCGCCTTATATTTTCTAATTAAAATCTATCTTACTTTGATGCTGCCGAGCACCTGCCCGATCGGCTGCTGGATCAGAAGATCCGCGTTTTTATCCATCGGCGTTGCGCCCTTGTTGATGAGAACCAGCGCATCGCCCTCAAAATACTGGAGAAGGCCTGCCGCCGGATAAACCGCAAGTGACGTTCCGCCGACAATCAGAAGATCTGCCGCCGCAATCGAGCGGATCGCACCGTCGAGCACTTTCTCATTCAGACTCTCCTCGTAGAGTACGACATCCGGTTTGATCATGCCTCCGCATTTTTCACATCTTGGAACGCCGCTGCTCCTTCTCACCAGCTCTGTATCGCAGAATGCCCCGCATTTCATACAGTAATTGCGGTGTGTGCTTCCATGCAGTTCATACACTACTTTACTTCCCGCCGCCTGATGCAGTCCGTCAATGTTCTGCGTCACAATCGCTTTTAATTTTCCCGCCGCTTCGAGCTCTGCAAGTTTCTTATGCGCCGCGTTCGGTTCTGCGCCGACCGGAAGCATTTTGTCGCGGTAAAAAGCATAAAACTTTTCCGGGTACCGCAGGAAATAGCTGTGGCTTAAAATTGTCTCCGGCGGAACGTCATACTTCTGATGATAAAGGCCATCCACGCTCCGGAAATCCGGAATCCCGCTCTCCGTGGACACGCCCGCGCCGCCGAAGAATACGATATTTTCATGCGTATCAATCAATCTCTGCAGTTCTTCGATTTTTCTTTCCTCTTCCATCTGTCATTCCTCCTCCTGACCAATCATTACCGGTTCCGCCGCACGCCCAGAACGACGAACCGTCCAGTCGTATCGCTCGCCGCACAGGTGGACAGCACAATAATATGGCTGTTTTCATCCATCTCCGGCTGCTCCACCGGGATCTCTGACCGCGCCGCCATGGTATTCAGATACTGTACAAACGCTTCACCCCCGCCGGAATACAGCGTGTAGACATCACTGTCTGCCTCCGTATAAAAAGCAGAAAAAATCTGGTACACATCGTTTGATTCCGGCGTCAGCATCCAGAAATAGACGCTGTCCCTATATTTTTCCTGCTCCTTCATCTGTTTCAATTTTCCGAACATGGAGAGATTCTTCATATTATGACCGTAAACGATTGTGTTTCCATCACTGAAATCATCCTGATTCTGGTAATCGAGGAAAATGGAACCCGCAAAGTTGCTCGTTCCCTCATACGTCGTATGAAGATACGCAACATTGTCCGGCCCCTGTACGACCGGGTAACTGATGTCGAGAGCTTCGATATAAAGCCATCCCTTCACATCCGGGTTAATCGCTTTTAAGGATTCAAAATCGACGGCAAGCGGCGGTTCTGTCGGATACGACAGTGGTTCCGGCTCCGGTTCGGAAGGCTCCGCCGGTTCGGATTCCGCCTGTGGCTCCTCTGTTTTCGTCGTTGCCGGTGTCTCTGGTGTTTTTGTAATTTCCGTCGTATACTGCTGCAGATCCCGGTATTCATCCGTGCCGGTCTTGTAATCCAGGTAAATGCCGATCAGCTTGTACCCGGAAAAGCAGAAAACAGCAAGTGCCGCTAAAAATACCAGAGTCCAAAGCGGATTGCCGCGTTTTTTCTGTTTCTTTTTCTGTTTTCCCATGCGTCTCCTTTATCACTTTTTTACTGTCTGAGCTGTTTTCTCGAAGCGCTCTGAATTTGTCTCAATTATAAGCGTGCCCCTTTCTTTTGTCAACTTATGCCCCCGGAAAAGGATTGCACCCGCCCCCATCTTATGATAGACTAAAAGTCGACTGACAAGTCACTTGTGAATACAGTAACACACCACATACATGAGGAGGAATTCCATATGCGAACAATCAAAAAAGTCGCCTCGCACATCTTCATTGATGGCTTCGGCGGCATGACGCAGGGTCTTTTTGCAACCCTGATTATTGGTACGATGATTCAGCAGATCGGTCTTCTGATCGGCGGTTCGACCGGAAATGTGATCTATCTGCTTGGAAAAGCTGCCGCAGCCCTGACAAGTGCCGGTATCGGTGTCGGCGTGGCAGTGAAATATGGGGAAAGCCCGCTTGTCACGGTTTCTGCAGCCGTCGCCGCCATGGTCGGCGGTTATGCCGGCAAGATCACCGGCGGCACATTCTTTGTGGACGGAAATGCCGTTCTGGCAGGACCTGGCGAACCGCTCGGCGCTTTCATCGCAGCTTTCGCAGGCATCACCTGCGGCCATCTGGTTTCCGGCAAGACCAAGGTTGATATCATCGTGACACCGGTCATCACCATCGGAGCCGGTTCCGTTGTCGGACTGCTCGTCGGACCGCCGATCTCCCAGATGATGACAGGCCTTGGAAGCATCATCAACTGGGCAACGGAACAGCGGCCGTTCATCATGGGCATCGTTGTTTCGGTCGTCATGGGTATGGTTCTGACACTGCCGATCAGCTCCGCTGCACTCGGCATCATTCTGAATCTTTCCGGTCTTGCCGCCGGTGCCGCAACGATCGGCTGCTGCTGCAACATGGTCGGATTCGCGGTTGCAAGTTATCGGGAAAACAAATTCGGCGGCCTTGTCGCACAGGGTCTTGGAACCTCGATGCTCCAGGTGCCGAACATCATGCGTCATCCACTGATCTGGCTGCCCGTCATCTTCTCGAGTGCGATTTTAGGACCCGTCTCCACAATCCTCGCCAATATGCAGAATAATGCAACGGGAAGCGGCATGGGTTCCGCAGGTCTTGTCGGACAGATCACAACGTATCAGACGATGATCGCTTACGATGATCCGAAGCTCGTCATCATCAAAATCATTCTGCTCCACTTCGTGCTTCCGGCTGTGATCACCTTGTTCTTCTCAGAGGTATTCCGCAAGGCAAACCTGATCAAATCCGGCGATATGGCTTTGAATCTGTAATCTGTATTTTTAAAAGGGAATGGAACTGCGCATCCGGCAGCTCCATTCCCTTTTTATCCACATTTCTCTTCTGATTTTTTCTGTTTTTACACCGTTTCTTCTGCGTTTTCCGCATTTTCCACTGCCGCGGCCGATTCAGCTTCCGCTGCCGCTTCTTCTGTCTCCGTTTCTTCCCCCGGCCGCACGCGGTGTGCCTCTACCATTGGCTCAATGGTCTGTGCCATCAGCAGATGGATCATGTCAAGGCTCCGCTCGCGGAACCGCGACGGCAGAAGCGGTGCGATCGCCACATCCGTCACGAGGGATTCAAGGCCCTCGATAATCAGATCCTTGCCCGGCGTCTCATTCCACTCCAGTCTGATCCGCTCGAAATCACGCTGGAAAATGATTTTGACCCTCCGTCTTGCGGCCTCTTCCAGAAATGCAAACTCAAGCTTCAGCACCAGTTCGCCGTCTTCATTCTCCGCAAACTGTCCCGTCGTTCCGAGCAGATACGATTCCTCGTTTTCCACCCATTCTACAACTTTGGACCCCGTAAGACCGATCTCAATGCGCTGTGTTTTTTCTCCCTCGGTCAGCGCTACAAAGAAACGGCCTTTTTCATAGAAGAAACCGATGCGGCGGATGCCGTCGGAAAAGTTGTTGTGGAAGACCTGCAGCGTCAGCGGAAACATGCCGACATGCGTGTCTTCCATTTTATATTCTTTTCCGTGCAGAAGCTGCGCCATGTCGATCTGACGCGGTGTTCCGCTGTTCCGCGGCCCCGGTGTTCTCCGCTTCCAGCCGCCGCGCAGGATTCTTCCCGGTGTCTCTTTCGCGCCCTCCAGATCACGGCAGGTCTGCACCAGCTTCTGATATGCCATCGGGCTTTCCGCCTCGCCGGATTTCAGCTCTGCACCAAATTCCGCGCCGAAATACTTCCGCACAATGTCGAGCATCTCACACGTCTGGAACAGCTCGTTGCTGCCCGCATTCGTCACAATCACCACGCCGGTATCCGGATAACCGAGCACGTTCTGCCCCAGCATGCCATTGAACGCAAAGCTGCCCGGCCGCTCCTCCATCCAGACCTGGTAACCATAGCCATATTTTCCCATCTTTTCCGGCGGTGTCGCATGAACGGAGGTGGACGCTGCGACCCATTCCGCCGGGACGATCTGTTTTCCTTCGAATTTTCCGCCGTTCACGTACATCACCCCGAGCTTGGCCGCGTCCTCCGGGCACAGGAAGAGGCCCCAGCCGCCTTTCGTAATCCCTGCCGGGCAGCTCTCCCAGAAAACTTTCCGGATGCCGAGAGGCTCAAACAGACGCGGCCGCAGGTAATCTACCATTTTCATGCCGGTGCGCTCCTGTATGATTGCAGACAGCAGATACGTGTTCATACTGTTGTACTCAAACGCTTCGCCCGGCGTTCCCTTGACCGGCGCATTTAAGAAGCTGTCCACCCAGTCGTTGCCGGAAACAACGCCCATCTCGTTGAACTGTACGCCGCTCTTCATCGTCAGAAGATGCTTCACGGTCAGATTCGGGCGCAGGATCTTCTGCAGCAGACCGTTTCGTTTTTCAAAAATATCATAGACGTTCTCGTCCAGGGAAAGTTTTCCTTCACTGATCAGAAAACCAGCCGCCATGCCAGTGATGCTCTTACACATAGAATACGTCGCATGCCAGATGCCGCTGCGGTATGGGGCGAAATTGCATTCGCAGATGACATGTCCGTTCCGCAGGACCAGCAGATGATGCATGTCCGTATGGCGCGCAGCGGCGAGCTCACGAAGCATCTGCGTCAGCTTTTCCGATGAGATGCTCTCGCTCTCCGGCACCACGCGCGGAAAATACGTTTCCGGAGATGCAAAATCCCCGAACGCTTCCTTCTGCGGCGCAAAGTCCGTCTTTCCCATATGTCCTGTCGTCCCACTCATAAATCCCCAGATCATTTCCATTGCGGTTAACTGTTCTTTCGCTGCCATGTACGATGCCTCCTGTCTCATGCGGTTGGATTTCCCTGTTTTTCCAGTTTTCCTCATTATATCCAGATTCCTTGAAAATCGCAATGCTTCTTCTGATAAAAAAGAACCGACATAGAAATCTGTATTTCAATTTCTGCCGGTTCTTTTCCGTGTGTGATTTTTTTATTTTACTTTAGCTTACTCATTCCAGAGTTTCATACGCTCCTGATAATTCTGCGTGATAACTTTTTCTACATCTTCCAGTCCTGCGTCATTCATTTCGGAAATCATCTTGTCGTACTCTTCCATTGCCGCATCGTGCTGTCTGCATTCACAATCTTCGGATATTCCTGATCGTAGATATCCTGGATTTTCTGCCATTTCAAGCCATCCGGAGTGCTTCCTGCCGGGGTAAGGCCTGCAAATTCTGCGGTATCCCATCTGTCGTTCTCACCAAAGTGATTCATAGCCACCTGCCGGGTCTCTTTTACTTTATACTGTGATACATCGTATGGAGTTCCGTCTGTACCATTTCCGTTCTTTACAAACCAGGTCCATTTGCGGACGCCGGTATCCAGTTTTGTTTTGTCAAAATCCGTCTGGAATCCTTCAATCAGATCATCGTTCGGAACGTGTTTTCCATCTTCCATATTCCAGTTGGTTCCCTCAATACCCCACATCAGAAGATACTGTCCTTCTTCGCTTGCAAGGTAGTTGATCATCTTCATGGCTGCTTCCGGATTTTTACAATTCTTGGTGATCGCGATTGCATCCCAGCCAAGTGTACTTCTTCCGGAGTAAGTAGTTTCATCTGCACTGATTCCGTTTCCAAGGATTTTATAGGAATAGAATTTTGCATCTTCTCCTACAGAAGAAGCAAGTGCTGTATTTGCTGCATCGGTATCCCAGTAGGAAGCAAAGGTACTGAATACGTTGCCTGCAGACAGTTTCTGCGTCCACTGATTTTTCTTGTTGACAACCCACTCTTTGTCCAGAAGGCCTCGGTATACAGTTCATTGGCAAAGGACATCATCTCTTTGAAGTTTGGTGCTTTGGCAACATGTTCCAGATTGTCCCCATCCTGATAATATGTTTTCAGACCATACATTCCTTTTAATGTTCCATCGTAGTTTTTGGATTCTGCATCAAAGGTAATGGCAATACTCTCTTTTCCGTCAATGGTCGGATGAAGTTCTTTGAATTTCTTACAAATGTCAATATACTCTTCCTGTGTAAATGCTCATCGCTGTCTGCGCGGTCTTTTCCAACGATTTCGCACAGATAATCATAGCGCATCAGAACACCGGCTACCGGATCCGGATCTTCTCCGTACCAGTTATTCAGATAGTAATTTTTTCCATCGGTATAACGACTCTTGTTTAAGGTTTCCCCGTACATCTCTTTTACATCCGGGCCGTACTCATCGATCAGATCATTCAACGGAAGCAGTGCGCCTGCCTCAATGTAACGGTTTACAATATCATTTCCACGATCCATCAGGACGATATCCGGGTAATTCTGACCGGTCAGCATCAGGTTCAATTTTTCCAGCGGATCTCCGGTTGGATTTTCTACCTGAATTTTGACACCTGTTTTTTCCTCAATTGCTTTTGCAACTGGATCATCAAAGGTATTGCTTCCGGAGTTTTTGTCAAAGATAGAAATCGTAACTCCGTCTGTTGATACCTCGCCCGATGCAGATGATGCACTGCCGGATGCAGTACTTGATGATGTACTGCCATTTGATCCGCATCCTGCAAGCATTCCCGCTGCCATCAGGACACTCATCGCCATTGCGATACACAACGCCAAAGTAAGAAACATTTTCATATCCAACCGCCAGACTCACTTCCCGTACTTTATTTTTCTTATTCTTTAACAGTTCCGCCGCCCTCTGCAGACGCATTTCCGTATTGTATTCCAAAATCGTTTTTCCTGTTGCCTCTTTAAACAGGCTCCTCAGATAATTCGGAGACAAACCGACCTCCGCGGCCAGCTTCTCGATATCTGCGCTTTCCGAGCAGTGCTCCTGAAGATATGTTTTTACCTGATAAACGGCATAGTAATTTGGATTTTGATTCTGTTCTTCAAAAAATGCCAACATCCGTTCCAGATACTGCTTCATCTTTTCCCGCATCTGATAACTGTTGTTTGCTTCAAAAATTTCATTTTCTCTCAAAATTTTTTCTGCTTCCATCCAGTTTTCCAGCAGTTCATCGCTCAAAACAAGACGGTTCCATAGATACATATAGAGATTATAAACTTCTCCCGCAAATGTTTTCGGCGCAAGCCCTTTAGCTGTTGAAAATAATCTTTCATGGTCTGCAGCGTTTCCTGCTTTTTCCCGCTGCTGACCAGACGACAGATTTCTTCTCTCCGCTCCTTCTGTTCCCGGAAATGATATGCTTTTTCCTCTTCCGTTTCTTTTTCATCTGCACAGAAAAGTTCCGGTGGATCCATATGAAATGCCAGAACACAACAGTTCCGAAGTTTTTCCGCCTTTTCGTACAGGCAGTCAGCTGTCCATGCTCCACTGCACCATCCAACGGCTCTCGGTGCGTCTTCTTTCAAATCATTCCAGATCTGAAATGCCGTATCTTTCACCGACAGATACCCCGCCAGCAGCAGAATGCTGATCCGTTCCGTTTTGCTGATGTAACGGATGCCCTTGTATTTTTCCTGAATTTGGCTACAGATGTTTTCTTCCGTTTTTCCATAAACCGCTATGATTCCAAACCTGCACTCTTCCAGTTCTTCTCCAAATACACCACGGAAATTTTTCCGTAAAAGCTCTGTTTCCTGTTTTTCCCGCAAAGCCATTTCCAGCAACTGCTTCGCCGCCGTTTTCCGCGACCAGTCTGCTATCTCACTTTTCTCCAATTCACTTCTCACTTTTTTCAGACATGCTTCTACTTCTTCAATCGTAAATGGCTTTAAAAGGTAATCCACGGCATTCACCTGAAAAGCGGAATGGATATAGGAAAATCATCATATCCTGTCAGAAAAACAATTTTGCATGGATACCCCCGGCGTACGATCGTCTCTGCCAGTTCAATTCCACTCATTCCTGGCATCTGAATATCCGTAATCACAATATCTGCCATATTTTCTTCCAGGCACTCCAGTGCCCTTCTGCCATTGCGCGCGGTAAATACTCTGGAAATCCCGTTCTTTTTCCAGTCAATATAATCCCGCAATGTCTCCAGTTCAATTTCTTCATCTTCTACAAGAAGAACGCGATACATTTTCTCCCTCCTGTTTCCAGTTGCTCCTGCAGTTTTCTTCTCCTGCTGCTTTTCATTTCTGTCTTTTTACTGCAGAAGTTCAATCATATACGCCTCATACGGCTGTAACTTCCACACTTCTTTTGTGAGACTTTCTGTATCATTATGAATCAGAACCGTTCCTTTTGTCAAATCATATCGGGCTTTCATCTCTGCCGCGGTATCCCGGAAATTGCAGAGCACAATCAGCTTTTTCTCTCCCAGATTTCTCTCATAAGCAAAAATATCCGGATTTTCTTCCTCAATCAGACGGAAATCCCCATAAACAAGAGTGTCATTTTTCCTACGCAGCGCAATTAGTTTTTGATAGAAATAGAAGAGGGAATCCGGATTTTTTCTGCTGTTTTCCACATTGATCTCCTCGTAATTCTGATTTTCCGCCATCCACGGTGTTCCCGCTGTAAATCCGGCGTGTTTTTCCGCATTCCACTGCATTGGCGTCCGCGCATGGTCCCGGCTGTTCCGTGCAAGATAGGTACGAATTTTTTCTTCCTCCCAGCCTTCTTTTTTACGGTCTTCGGCAAAATTTACAGACTCGATATCCTGATAGTCATCGATCCGAAGCCCTGACACATTTGTCATACCGATTTCTTCCCCCTGGTAAATATAAGGAGTTCCTTTCATCCCATGGAGAAGGACAGCCAACATTTTTGCTGATTTTTCCCGATACGGTTCCCTGTCATTTCCAAAGCGCGATATGACACGCGGAAAATCATGGTTTCCCCAGAACAGACTGTTCCATCCTTTTTCTTCCAGTCCCGTCTGCCATTTTTCAAAGAGCTGCTTCAGTTGCGGCAGCGTATACGGTTTCGGATCCCAGTTTCCACTTCGGATGCCGTCGATTCCCATCAGTTCAAACTGAAAAATCATACTGAGCTCCTGGCTTTCCGGATCAGAATACTGCTGTGCCATTTCTACCGTAGCACCTCCGGTTTCCCCCACTGTCAGGATCTGTTCTGATTTTCCATACGTATTCTGATTCATTTCCATTAAGTATGTATGAATCTGCTCTGAATGAGTATCATTTCCTCCATGTCCATCTTTTACAATATTGTCAATTGCATCCAGCCGGAAACCACGGATCCCTTTATCCATCCAGAACTGGATCATCCGGTACAGCTCTTTCCGAAGCGACGGATTTTTCCAGTTCAGATCCGGCTGCATTACACTGAAACTGTGATAATAATATTCCTGAACCTCCGGCACCCATTCCCAGGTGCTTCCTCCAAAGAATGCTCCGCCGCCTTCTGGCGGCTGCTCCTTCGTTCCTTCCTTCCAGATGTAAAAATCATGGTATTTACTGTTTCGATCCTTTCTGGCTTCCAGGAACCATGGGTGCAGATGGGAACTATGATTTAAAACAAGATCCATCATGACCACAATTTCCCGCTTTTCACAGGCTGCGATCAGTTCTTCCAGCTCTTCCATTGTGCCCGCTTCTTCCATTACTTTATAATAGTCACTGACATCATATCCATTGTCGTAATTAGGAGAATCGTTAAAAGGCGAAAGCAGATGGCTCCAACACCAAGCTCCTGCAGATAGTCCAGCTTCTGCAGAATCCCTCCAAAATCGCCGATGCCGTCTCCGTTGCTGTCACAGAAGCTTCTGGTGTAAATCTGATATACGGTTAAGCTATGCCACCACTCTCTTTTCATTTTCTGTCCTCTCTTTCTTTTTTCCTATAAGAGCAGTATAATGATATTATCTTATATTTTCTAACCTGATTTTCGTATTTAATGAAAGGATTTTGACTTTTATGAAAAAAGAACGTTCAAAAGAGCTCTTTTCTCCTGAATCTTGTTCCCCTGTTCTTTCTGGCGGAATCCGGGATTTTACCGTGCATGGAACCGAACCTGTTCCGCTCCATATCTATCATCAGGATTATGCGCATGGCGGGCTCTCTGTTCCTTTTCACTGGCATAAAGAATTAGAATGGATCTGGGTTGAAAAAGGTACTCTCACTCTGACACTGAAAACTGAAACCCGGACAATTTCCGAAGGTACTTTTCTTTTCATCAACAGTCACGAACTGCATCAGCTCTGCAGCATTGGAACTACCCCTTCGATTCACCATGCCCTTGTATTTCTTCCAGAAATTCTCTCATGTGCCTATCTGGATTCCTGTGAAGCAGACTGGATTCGTCCGCTGCTCTCTCATCTTTGCCACATTGTCAAGTGATGAATTCAAGAAAACGGCAGCCGCAAAGAAAAATCTTTGTGGCTGCGTTCTAATTGGCGGCTTGAAGCAAAAAAATCCCCGGTTGTACCAGGGAAATAAAAACTTTAGTATAGCCTAAAAGAGAAAGCTAGCGCCTTGAGGCGCGGCCAAGTAGAGTGGGCTTAAAGCCTGCGTCCCGAGCCACCCGTTTTACGGGTGGCAGCGACTCCTTGTCTGTTTATCTTATACTTGTCAATTTATATTATCCAATAATGTGAATTATAATATGACAGTACGGATGCATATTATAGAAACATAACTTTGAAAGAATCAAGCATAACCTGTGGAGTGACTCTTCAACGGATAAACTATTTTCACTTCATACAGTTCCGACATATGGAATAAGGAACACCAATCGCCCTCAATACAACTTTCTTTCTATTAGTTAAAAATGCACATAATCAAAAAAGAAAATCGACTTATTTTAGACAAATTCATTGACAAGTTCTGCTTTAGGTGATAAAATAAAAGTGAAAAGTCGAAATTTATATTGTTGGGAGGTAAGACCGATGATTTGTTTTAAGGTTAAGTTGCCTAACTTAATAATGGAGCATTTTTACCGGCGCTGCCAGCTTTGGAGGCTTAGAATTAAAATTGTTTCTATTTGCGCATAAGTTAGACATGATTATTTGTCTACTTATGCGCTTTTTTATTTGAATTTTCAGTATTAGCAGAAAGGAAGTGTTATACATAGATAACATATGGCTTATCCTTTTGCTTCTATTAAGTTTTTTTATGATTTTTAAGCCGGAACTTTTATGGAAAATTGAACACTTCTTTTCTGTAAAAGGCGGTGAACCTACAGATTTATATCTTGGTTTGATGCGGGTTGCTGGAGTATTCTTTTTTATTGCATCCATCATTTGCATTATTGTTTTGGTTTTATAAGAGAAGGGGGGCTTTTAATGAAAAAGCTAACACGTAAGATTGTTGCACTTACTCTTTCCTTGGTTATGTGCATAAGTTTTTCTAACACTACTTTTGCTTATGCCGACAACGAGAATATCAGTTCTTCTGCTGAAGCAAGCAAAGTGAATTGGTGGAAGATTGGCTGGATTATCCTTTCAGATTATGTGGAAAAGCTTATCGATCTCGATGGACAGAGTGAAAAGGATAGTAGTTGGGCCTATCTTGTTTCACCTAGCATAGAATATAACACGGGTGATATGGGGCCTGAGGTTTATTTTCGTCCAGAAGTAGATAACAGCGTTGGTTCTATCCGTATGCATGGACATAGGATTATCTTTGTCGATATTTTTACACAGATTGCACTCATCTTGTCAGATGCCTCTGGTGATACGGTAAGTCAAGCAACTACTGGTACAAATCAGTATATGTTTTATACAAAGAAAGCAGGAGACAGTTCTGGTACATGGAAAGCACAGTTTGTTTCAACTGAGACATACAAATGGCAGTTGTATTATGCCCATTATTACAATGCCAATGCTCGTTCAAGTGTTCCTATGACGGAAGATGGATTTTACTTTGGGGATAATAACAGAGTTTATCAATTCTCTGTTGCAGAATCTTACAGACTTAATTCTCTTCCTCCAGAGGTTGTTGATATGACACAACTTAATGCTCAATTTATTAATCCTGCTGATGGAAAAACTGTAGATTATCTCAAAGACTTTAATGCTGGAGATCAAGTTCATTTCTCTGATATAATTATTGACATTAGTTATGATGCGACTGAGGATGCGACTACATTTTATTTTACCGAGGATACTTATGAGGAAAACATAGGATGGAAATTTGCAGGAAATCTTCTTGACCAATATTCCGCTGGTGATGTTCTGAATCTAACTTTTGATGTGTTGAATGTCGGAAACTATCAGGCATTACTTTTGAAAGCCTCGACTACTTTGAAGCAGCTTACGCGCATAATAACGGTGCCGCTTATCCCAATATTCAAGATTACCAATAATTTGATTTTGACATAAGGACTTATAGAAGAGGGCGTGTTGCGGATAATTTTCTGCAACGCGCCCTTTTTAGTATGCTTTAGCAAAATAAAGTTATCCCTTTTACTCTGGCCAAAGGAATAACTTTATTGCCTGATAGCATTAAAAGAAAATTGTTGTATCACTTTTGATATAAATTAAAAGTATTTAGCGTCTAAATTCTACCTTGACATTTCCCCAACAAAATTGTAAATAATCTTAACCTCCTGTGTCCTCTGACCATCAATCTTCTTGATTTCTCCAATCAGAATCCGGCTAATGAGCCGGTTCAGCACCGCCTCGTCCAGTTCCTCGATGGCGGCATAGCGCCGGATTTCCTTGATAAAAGTGCGGACTTCGCTTTCTTGCGCATCGGCACGACCTTGCATCATTGCCAGGTCATGCAGGCGTTTCTGGTTGGATTCCTGCTCCTGTTCCAGCGCCGCCGTCAGCTTCACAAACCGCTGCTCGGTCAGGATGCCTTTGGCTTATCGGTGTACAGGCTCAGGAACATCCCGTCAATTTCCTGATTTCGGGCTTCCAGCCGCAGGCGTTCCTTTTCTGTCTGGGAGGCGTCCACCAGATACCGGTGCTCCATCCGGCGGCTGAGCCGCTGGTAGAACGCATCGGCATCCTTCATAGCCTGCGCCGCCAGTTCCTGAATGTCTTTCAGCACCAGATTGTATAAATCCCTGGCCTCGATCTTGTGGCTGGAACAGACCTTGCAGCCCATGCGGTTGTAGGTCTGGCAGATATAGTACGCCTTGTCAATCGGCTCCCGCATTTCGCCGGTGAAGCGGTTCTTCCCGGTTCGGCCCACTTTCTCATACCGCACCTGCATGGACTTCCCGCAGGTGGCGCAGTAGACCAGACCGTGGAACAGATTATAAAAGGGGCAGGAATTCCCCTGAATGGTCGGCCTGCGGTCAATGAGTTCCTGCACCTGTTCCCATTCCTCCGGCGTCACAATGGCCTCATGGCAGCCTCGATCACTTCCACTGGTCACGGGGAATAATGTCATAGGTGTTGGAGCGGATGCCTTTCTGATGCGTCCGAAAGACCAAATGTGCGCCCTTATAGAATGGATTTCTCAGGATGTGACTGATTCTGCTCCGCCCCAGAAATAATAGTTGGCGTCAAACTCCGTGTTGGCTTTGACATGGGTGATTGGGATTTTTTCTTCCATCAGACGTTTGGAAATCCTCATGCAGCCCAGCCCGTCAAGGGCATAGTCATAGATTTTGCGGATGATTGGCGCTGTCTCAGGGTCAATGATGAGATGCCCCTTGTCCTCCGGGTCACGCATCAGGCCGAAGGGCGGCGTCCCTCCGCAGAACTTCCCCTGCCGGGAGCGGGTGGTGATGCCTGCCAGCACCTTTTTAGAAATATCCCGGCTGTACATATCGTTCAGGATATTCTTAAAGGGCGTAATGTCCATCTCCTGACGGGTCAGGCTGTCCACGCCGTCCGTGATGGCGATATAGCGTACATTGTGTTTGGGGAAAAAGATTTCGATATAGCTGCCAGCTTCAATATAGTTCCTACCAAGCCTGGATAGGTCTTTGGTGATGACGCAGCCGATCTTCCCCGCCTCAATGTCAGCGATCATGCGCTGGAAGGCAGGGCGGTTGAAATTGCGGCCCGTATAGCCGTCATCCACATAATATTCATACTGGAACATTCCATGCTTTTCAGCAAAGTCCCGAAGCATGATTTTCTGGTTGCTGATGCTCATACTCTCGTTGTCGCCGCCGTCATCCAGAGAGATGCGGCAGTAGAGAGCGGTGATTTTCTCATAGACTTGTTTTTCCTGCTCATAGCGTTCTCCTTCTATGAACAGGGACACGATACCATTATAGTACCATGTCCCTGCCCCTGAATCAACCGTTTTTACGCAGCGTTTTCGGCCATTTCCCGCTGTTCCAGCCATTCCTCGAAGTGTTCGCAGGTCTGGCGCTCGATCAGCTGCTCAAAGGCTTCCCGCATGGACTTCTCCCCGGAGAACTCCCGCACCACCACAAAACGGACTTTATTTTTCTGCTGTTTGCTTTTTTCCATAGGCTACCTCCATAGAGTAGCAGGCCAGACGGCAGCACTGGCAACGAAGTCCGGCAACGAACCTCTGAAAACCTGTAAACTACCGTCTGACCTGCAAATCTTACTTTATCAATTTTCTTGAAAAATCTCGTTGTTTTCGTTGCCGGAGATAGAGATAGATATTAGAAAATACCTTATTTACAGGCTTTTTCCGTATCCAGACCGGAGAATCCCCGGCAACAAACCCGGCAACCAAGTGGCAACCATCCCGGCAACAGACCGCTAATTTTATGCGATCCACTCCTTCGGCAGTTCCAGCTGGCAGCATTCTTCCTCGGTCAGCTCCACAAATCCATCTTCGTTGCCGGGCAGTTCGTTGCCGGAAACGTCCCGTTCCCAGCCCCTCTGCCTGCCATATCCGGTGAACATCCGGGGATTGGAGAATGGTTTCCAGCCCGTCACCACCGTGTTCATGATCTCGTTGATATTGTGCAGCTGCCACCGCTTCGGCTCATCGTAGGTGTGGCCCAGCGCCTCCTTGAACAGCTGTTTGGAGCAGACCATGCTGCCGGTGTAGTGTTCCAGAAAGCCCTGTATCTGTCCGGCCTCGGTGTCCTCCGGCATGAAATCCTTCTGCACCTCCACCAGCTGGCGCTGGATGGACTTGCTGAACTTCATAGAGTAGTGGCCGCTGCGGTAAATCGTCATGGCCTCCGCCCAGACCTGTAAAAGATAGGCTCTGGAGGCGTCCTCGTCCTCCAAAATGTGAACCTCTGCATTCTCCGGGTAAATCATGATCGGCAAAAAGCGCCGATTTCCGGCCCGGTCAAGGGGCAGGAAGTCCAGTGTGTTGGACGAACCGCCGAACACACACTGCCGCAGCCGGTCTTTGGGCTGGGCCTCGTAGGGCGTCCGGTAGGTTTCCTTCTGGCGGCTGATAAAGGAGCGGATTTCTTCAATGCTTTTGGCGCTGCTGGTAGCAGCATCTCCGACATTTCGATAATCCAGTGTCCTTGCAGCTTCAGATACACCCTGTCATCGTCCAGTTTTTTCAGGTCGTCACTGAACCACTCGTCCCGGATCGCCAGCAAGCGGAAGAAGCTGGACTTGCCAGCCCCCTGACCGCCCACCAGACAGAGCATTTCCTCATATTTGGAGCCGGGGCGGAATACCCGCCGGATAGCCCCCAGCAAAAAGTGTTTCAGCATTTCCTCCACATAGTCGCTCTCGTCCGCACCTAAGAATGATGGAGACAGGAGCGGATGCGGGGCGTCCCGTCCCAGACAAGGCCGTTTAGCACGTCCTGTATGGATGGTAGCAGTTCTCATTCGCCACGATGGAGAGCGCCGCCGTCATCTTTTTCTCACTGGTCAGGCCATAGGTCTGCTCAAAATAGAGAAGCAGATATTTCACGTCCGTATCCGTCAGGGCACTGGTATTCCTGCGCCAGCCTAAATCCTGTACAATGTCCACCCGGTCAGTCAAAAGGTTCAGGCGGATCGCCCCACGCAGGAGAGGGTCATGGCAGAACACCGTCCGGCAGTTGCCGATGGTGTTGGCGGGCTGGCCCTTCTCGGTGACGGACAGGCTTTCCCGCACCTCATCAACGCTCCGCTCCGGCGCTAAGGCTTCGGCTGCGCTCATGGCGGCCTGCCGGGTGGCTAGCGGTAAACTCTGATATTCGCTGCTCAATCTTCCTCACCTCTTTTCCATACTCAGCGACCACGGAAGCACGTTCCTCCATGCTGCCGGACAAGAGAATATCCAGCAGATATTCCGTGTACGGTTTCTTTTGCAGGGCCTCCACGAACAGCGGATTCCACGCTTCATCCGGCGTCTGCGGGGCGTATTCCTTCTCCCAGCGTTCCAGCAGATGCAGGTAATTGCACAGCACCCGGAAACATTTCTGCTCCGCCTGCCGGTAACGCAGTTCCTCGCTGATTTTTCGCTTGACCGGCCTCCTGCGGGGCGGGTCATGGCCTTTGGCGTCATAGTGGACAGAGAAATCCTCCGCCAGCTTCAGCGCCGCCTCCTTACTGCTCAGACTAAACAGACGGGCGGTAAAATCAATCACATCCCCATCTGCCTGACAGCCAAAGCAGTGGAACCGATGGTCAATCTTCATACTGGGATGTTTGTCATCATGGAAGGGACAGCAGGCCATGCCATTCCTGCCAACCTGCACCCCGTAATATTCCGCAGCCTGCCTTGTGGTGACAGACTCCTTCACCGCTTCAAATATATTCGATTTTCTCACCTCCAGGCAGAGAAAAAAGCACCCGTTTCCGCAGAAAATCAGGTGCCTCATAACTCCATATCGTGTTTCTTTTTCGGAGCAATCCGCCCCTCACGTTCCAGCGTTCCCGGTTATCTCGGTCAGCGTTCAGCCTGCCTTTCGCCAGCTTCTCCCGGATGGATTCTCTGGCCTTCTCCTTAATCTGCTCCTTACCGGCCTTCTTGACCTCCGGCTGCATGAGAGTTTTCTGGATTTTTGCCAGGGCGTTCTGCATGACCCGTTTGATTTTGGTAATCACTCCATCCAGACGGGCGGCAGCGTAGTCACGCTCCTTCTTCGGGGCCTTCCGCTCCGGCGAAAGCACCCACTTTTTCGTTTCCTCGATCAGACGAATATCTTCTTTGTGTGTCTCCTGCCGGACGGTATCGGTCACCACCTCCACCGCCTTGTCATAGGCCGCATCGGAAACATCATCTAACAGCGTCTCCACGTCCTCGATTTTGAGCGTCAGTTCTTCCAGCTTCTGCTCCTGCGCCGCAAGCTGCTCCTTCTGCTTCATCAGGATATAATCCTGTTTTTCCAGATAGTCCCGCCCGCCGTAGGACGGCTCCTGATCCAGATGCAGCCCATGCCGTCTGGCGATGTCAAACAGGATCGTCCGGCAGACCGCATCAAAGGTCTGCTTGCGGTTGTTGTTCCGGCCTTTGGGCTTCTCCGGGTTGGGGAGAGGGATGCCAAGTTCTTCCAGCGCCTTTTCCTGCTGGGGGCACAGTTCCCCATAGCGGTTCTCACAGTCAAAGACGTGCCGCTCATGGATGTGGGGCGTCCCCTCGTCCAGATGGAGCGCCCAGTCCAGGATGTGGATATGGGAACCGAAGCGGCGCTCAAATTCCTGATAAAACTCATTGACGATGGAAAAGAGCGTATCCGGCGAGACGGATTCTCCCATCGTGCCGATCTGGTAGATACTTTCCTCCGGGCAGGTCTTGTTGTTTTTCAGCAAGTCCTCCACAGTGCGGTTGCGCTCGGTGTGCCGGGTTTTCTCATTCCGGGCGTTCTGAGCTTCCACATAGCCGCCGTAATGCTCGTAGTAATACATCCGCTCGATTTCCTCAAAGCTGAAATCCGGCTGCTCCGGGTTCTCCCGGAACTCATGGGTGGTAAAGCCCCGGTAGCAGTCCCAGTAGACATTTTGCCTTGCCCGTTCTGCGTCAATGTGTTCGCTGTTCTCCACATCGAACCGGCGGTCATTGTGGCGGGGATTATAGGTGCCATGCTTGCCGGAGCGTCCATTGTGTCGTGTCAGTTTCAAACAGATTTCCTCCTTCCTGCGAAGATGTTCTGGGGCCGGGGAAGGGGCGGCGAAGCCGCAAATCCTGCGAATTTTGCGTCAGGTAATACCCAATACAAGTTGACGCAGGCATCAACTTTCCCTGGGCAAGGCGTTTCACCCTTGACCCGATGGGGCGGCTGCCTCAACCTGCCAAGCACTTCGTCCTTGAC
>ENA-OQDE01000080-OQDE01000080.1-human-gut-metagenome-genome-assembly--contig:-NODE-80-length-57096-cov-2.676877_pt1 | contig 57096 bp, 53 predicted proteins | sample MGYA00242768_ERZ504595 | MGnify/ENA primary metagenome ERZ504595 (study PRJEB26092, sample SAMD00036307) | human gut metagenome | host: Homo sapiens | study: EMG produced TPA metagenomics assembly of...
AGTTGTTCGAGCAACTCCGTCCGCTAGTGGAACGTCTGGTAGAGGCACAAAAGGTACTGGCTACCAAATATCTTTCCGAAGCAAAAAAACTGATCGCATCCAACGATAAGAAAGAGGTGGAAGAAGGATTCCTCGCTCTATACCGCAGCCACAAGCATTGCCGAAAAACAAGGCTTTGATTAAGTTCCTTAGTGAACAGGGTATCAAGGCAGGTATGCTCAAGACGGAAGAGATCTACATGGAACAGAACAACAAGCGTATGCATGAAGTGACTGATCCGCTGTACTTCGTAATCGACGAAAAACTGAATAGCGTAGACCTGACAGATAAGGGTGTAGACCTGATTACCGGTAACTCTGAAGACCCGACATTATTCGTGCTTCCGGACATCGCCGGACAACTTTCGGAATTGGAAAACCTGAATCTAACCAACGAACAACTGCTTGAAAAGAAAGATGAACTTCTGACAAACTATGCCATCAAATCGGAACGTGTACACACCATCAACCAGCTGTTGAAGCTTACACCATGTTCGAGAAAGATGATGAATATGTAGTGATCGACGGACAGGTGAAGATCGTAGACGAGCAGACAGGCCGTATCATGGAAGGTCGCCGCTACTCTGACGGATTGCACCAGGCTATCGAAGCCAAGGAACGTGTGAAAGTGGAAGCTGCTACGCAGACCTTTGCAACAATTACTTTGCAAAACTACTTCCGTATGTATCACAAACTGTCCGGTATGACCGGTACTGCTGAAACGGAAGCAGGCGAACTTTGGGATATCTACAAATTGGACGTAGTCGTGATCCCGACCAACCGTCCGATTGCAAGAAAGGATATGAACGACCGCGTTTACAAGACGAAACGCGAAAAGTATAAAGCTGTTATCGAGGAAATCGAAAAATTGGTTCAAGCAGGACGTCCGGTATTGGTGGGTACTACTTCGGTAGAAATCTCCGAAATGTTGAGCAAGATGCTTACCATGCGTAAGATTGAGCACAAGGTATTGAACGCCAAACTGCACCAGAAAGAAGCGGACATCGTTGCTACCGCCGGTTTAAGCGGAACAGTAACCATTGCTACCAATATGGCTGGTCGTGGTACCGACATCAAGTTAAGTCCGGAAGTGAAGGCTGCGGGCGGTTTGGCAATTATCGGTACGGAACGTCACGAATCCCGTCGTGTAGACCGCCAGTTGCGTGGTCGTGCAGGACGTCAGGGTGACCCGGGTTCTTCTGTATTCTTCGTATCACTGGAAGACGATTTGATGCGTCTGTTCTCTTCTGACCGTATTGCCAGTGTAATGGACAAACTTGGTTTCCAGGAAGGCGAAATGATCGAGCACAAGATGATTTCCAATTCTATCGAACGTGCACAGAAGAAAGTGGAAGAAAACAACTTCGGTATTCGTAAACGTCTGTTGGAATATGACGACGTAATGAACAAGCAACGTACAGTGGTTTACACCAAACGTCGCCACGCTTTGATGGGTGAACGTATCGGTATGGACATCGTGAACATGATCTGGGACCGTTGTGCCAATGCTATCGAAAACAATGATTATGAAGGCTGCCAAATGGAACTGCTTCAGACATTAGCAATGGAAACTCCGTTCACTGAAGAAGAATTCCGTAACGAGAAAAAAGAAAAGTTGGCCGAAAAGACTTTCAACATTGCGATGGATAACTTCAAACGCAAAACTGAACGTCTGGCACAGATCGCTAACCCGGTTATCAAACAGGTATATGAAAACCAGGGACACATGTACGAAAACATCCTGATTCCTATTACAGACGGTAAACGAATGTATAATATCTCTTGTAACCTGAAAGCGGCTTACGAATCGGAATCTAAAGAAGTGGTGAAGTCGTTCGAGAAATCAATCTTGCTCCACGTAATCGACGAAGCATGGAAAGAAAACTTGCGCGAACTGGACGAACTGAAACATTCCGTACAGAATGCAAGCTACGAGCAGAAAGACCCGCTATTGATTTATAAACTGGAATCTGTGACTTTGTTTGACGCTATGGTGAACAAGATCAATAACCAGACTATATCTATTTTGATGCGTGGACAAATTCCTGTACAGGAAGCTCCGGATGAATCAGCTGCACGCCGTGTAGAAGTGCGTCAGGCTGCTCCTGAACAACGCCAGGATATGAGCAAGTATCGCGAAAACAAAGAAAATTTGAGTGATCCGAACCAGCAGGCTGCTGCAAGTCAGGATACTCGTGAACAGCAGAAACGTGAACCGATTCGTGCAGAGAAGACAGTAGGTCGTAACGATCCTTGTCCATGCGGAAGCGGGAAAAAGTATAAAAACTGCCACGGAAAGAACCTTTGATTAATTAATAATTAAAAATTAAAGGTTGGAAATTGTAGGGTAATGTGCTTTATGGCATAGTCTCTCTATATTCAACTTATAAAAGAAAGTCTCAAACGGTTAAAAACTGTTTGAGACTTTCTTTTATTCTTCCAAAGTTGTACTTTTGTTCAAATTACTAAATAGAACAAAACTATGGCAAAATCTTATTCACTGGTTTTCATCGTTTTATTCCTGCTGACTCTGGGTAGCTGTCAGAGTCTGGAACAGATCCCCATTGATTATCTGCAACCTGCCGACTTGAGCTTTCCTCCGCAACTCCGGAAAGTAGCTATTGTGAATAACACCAGCGACGCCCCGGATAATAAACTGATAACAGAGACTGAAAAAATTAAAGAAGGTACACCATTGATAAGTCGTGCAACAGCTTATGCCAATGGAGATCCTAAGACAGCCACTGAATCACTGGCAGAAGAAATAGCACAGCAGAACTACTTCGATGAGGTGGTTATCTGTGATTCTGCCTTACGCGCCAATGATAAACTGGCCCGCGAAAGTACATTGAGCCAGGAGGAAGTGCGTCAACTGGCTTCTAACTTGGGAGTGGACTTTATTATTGCGCTGGAAAACCTGCAACTCAAAGCAACAAAGACTGTCCGCTATCTGGATGAGTTCAACTGCTTTCAAGGAGCGGTAGACGTGAAAGTTTATCCCACGGTGAAAGTTTATCTTCCCGAACGTAGCAGACCGATGACTACACTCCATCCTAATGATAGCATTTTTTGGGAGGAGTTTGGAGGTACAGCCATAGAAGCCGCCACTCGCATGATTCCCGACAAGCAGATGCTGGAAGAAGCGGCAGCATTCGCAGGAACGGTTCCGGTGAAAAATATTGTCCCTATTTGGAAAAAAGGAACACGGTATCTTTATACTGGTGGTTCGGTTCCTATGCGTGACGCTGCCATTTATGTACGCGAAATTCATGGGACGACGCATACGAACTTTGGCGTCAGGCTTTCGAAGGTACCAAGAACCAAAAGAAAAAAATGCGGGCAGCTCTCAACATTGCTGTTTACTACGAAATGAAAGATAGTTTGGCTAAAGCAGAAGAATGGGCAGAAAAGGCCCAACAACTAGCTAAAAAAATAGATAAAAAGAACATCACAGATAGCCTCAAGCTACCATTGATGATGTGCCGAATTATTATCTTACTACTTTGTATTTAGCTGAACTAAAGGAGAGAAATGCTCAATTACCCAAGTTAAAATTGCAAATGAGCCGATTTAATGATGATTTTTAAGGAAATTGTGTATCAAATCTTATTTTTTTTATACCTTTGAACTTATAAAAAGAAGGAACCTATGAAATTGAGCCAACAATCATTATCTATTATCGAATCGGCTATCCAAAAGGCAGTCGCTAAATATGTATGTAGCTGTGAACAAACAGTTGTAACCGATATCCATCTCCAACCGGATCAGGCATCGGGACAACTTAATATTTACAACGATGATGATGAAGAACTGGCAAACATCATGATCGAAGAATGGGCTACTTATGAAGGGGATGATTTCCTTGAAAACGTGGAACCTTCTCTTCGCAACATTCTTTGCAGAATGAAGGATGCCGGAGATTTCGACAAAGTGACTATTCTGAAACCTTATTCTTTCGTTTTGGTAGATGAAGAGAAAGAAACCGTAGCAGAATTGCTGTTGATTGACGACGATACCATACTGGTGAATGATGAATTGCTGAAAGGGTTGGATAAGGAGTTGGACGACTTCTTAAAGGATTTGTTGGAAAAATAAAGAAGAATTGTTGGAGAAATAAGATATCGTTCTTTTTGAATAGAGATCGTTCAAGATCCACATATAAAAAGATAATCGGAAGCAATCAGGATATGTCCTTTATTGCTTCCGATTATTTTATATATATTCCCTATTGATTATTTGTTGTATTTGATTGAGATATTAGCAAGTCTAAGCGGCATGAAGCTGGATACCCCTGCCGGAAGTCTGACCGGTCGCAATCTGATGCAAATATTATCACGGTTCAATAAGGCATCCGGCAACTTAAAGTCATAGACTTTATAACCAGGAATGTTCTTCTCCGTCTGTCCACCTGCAGCCGTTCTATCAAACTGTCCCAGAATGGTAAACTCTGAATTATCTACTTTAATCCATTCACCATTCATCGAATAAGCATATTCAACCACTGCAACAGGGCCACCTCCCCAACTTGCATTCATTTCAACCTGAAGAGACAAGGATGTAGAAATACCTACTGTCGATATTTTGTCTACGTAGAAATATGAACTTGTAGACCACGGTTTACTATTAAAAGCACCGCCTCGCATACGACCATAGTATCCATCGGTCGTGTTAAGGTTAACATCTCCTCTGAAATCATCCTGGAATCCCAGAATGTAGTCTGCATAGGTTTGCTGGAAATATTTATTTCCGTCTTTGCTAAGAAGAGCATTCGCCTGCGATGCCTCGCCACCCGTAGATGGTAATCCGTAAAAGTAGAAGAGCCTATTTCTTTCCAATCGGGTACATTACAATCCCATTCTACAAGCACATCAGTGATCTCGTTTATATCACTGATGTTAATATCTTCTCTGTTAAGCGGAAGAATACATAACCGACTTTCAGAGATGTCGAAATTTGTAAGTTTCACTTTCGCCACCATTCCTGTTATGCTTCCCGAACCTTTAGGAAGTGTTTCGTGAGCATAAGGAGCTTCAAACGCAGTAAGCATATATGTATTAGAACCGTTTTTATCTCTTATACAGGTCGGATAGTATCTGTAATATGCAGGGAACTTTTCTACCCAATAGTTTTTATTAATCTTACGATCGGCAGCTCCCGGTCAGTAGTCTTGAAATTAGTGAATGCACCTACCGGAGATGCAATCTCGACATCTTTCAGGGTCACAAGACTAAATACCATATTATCCGTAAGTTCAGCAATCGTTCTTTCAGGAATTGTGAAGGTAGAAAGTTCCGAGCTGATTACGTGGGCAGCAGTGATACCGCTAATCAGTCTATAAGTAAAGCTACCCTCTGATTCTTCTCTTATCATTCCATCTTTCAGACACAATGACACTTTGGCAAATTGTGCAAACGTAATTAAAGATTCGGACTCAAACACAACTGTCTCTCCTGCCTCATTCTGAATGACATAGCGATTGCTCGGGAAGTTCTTCGAAGTGCCATTGGCTACGATGGTTCCTTCAACATATACATTGTTAGTAATTCCACCGACAGCATAACCATGTACGGTTGGATAACTGACAAGTTCCGCATTCGCATATTCAGAATATGCTTGCGAGAGATTAATGGTAGCCGTGACCTTACGCTGGTACTGATCGTCATAACTCAACACAATACTTCCTGTACGGGGTGATTGCGAATTTGTTTCCGTATTGAAATAAAGCTTTCCATCACTTATCCTATACTCCTGCACCAGTTCACCGTTGGCGTAATAACGATATCCGTTTCGGGCACATTGGTAGAGATTTCCATTTCATATTCACCTCCTTTAGTAAACAGCTCCATCTTATCACTGGCAGGAACAATAAATGGATAACGGGATAATTGTTTTATCTTGATTACATCCGCAGTCTTACCATCTTTCGTAAACACACGAATATCACAGAAACGTTCGGAATCACTGATATTCTCATCATAAGTCACAGTGAAATAAGTTCTTGATGACTGGGCTCCACGTATATCCGTAGAGAACCAGGTTGATTCTACAAAATCAATTCGCCACTCGGTATTGGACTTCACCTCCACCTGAACCGGATCACCTTCCGCCTGAAGAATAATCTCATTATTTGTTATTTCCAATATACCGGCTTCATGTTCGTCAGAGCATGACGGAAACATTATGATTGCCATCACAGCCAGAAAAGCTGTCCAGACTATTGAATCTTTAATTTTCATGTTCATCAATTATTAGATTTAATCTCACCTGTTTTATATAGTATCTCATAAGCTTCATTCCGATCATTTAATACAAAGATCTGAAACTTCTCTCCACCCGGATAAACACGCGTAACAACATGTCCGGCAGGCTTTATCTTCAAGCCGTCTTCACCCAATCTGCTCCTGTTACTGTCTACCATACCGGCGGCAAAAACCGACCGTTCACCAGGATAAAGAGTTTGAGACAGCATCCGGCTCAACGTTGCCGGTTGAGGGTGATAGTAATCCCATACGGGAATTACATAGACTTGTGGTTTCACTTGGGAAATGTAGGTATCGCACATAGCATCAGAATAAGCGTGATGATTGGCAACAACCACATCCGTCTCACCGAGCAATCTGGCTACCGGCGTTTCTATATCAAACCATTCCGGTGCTTTTTCTACGCCCAGAATATCTCCTGCGGAGAAATAATCAAAATTACCGTATGTGATACGAATTCCACAACTGCAACGGTTTTCGTTCAACTGTTCACTTGAAGAGGCTGTAGAAGGCACAAGCTCTTTGGCTGTTGTTCCGCTACCTGTCCAAATTTTACCATTACCCACGATATTACGTACTTCGAATGTAGGATAAGAGCCCGGATCTTTCAAGAGTTTGATCTGACTATTGCTTCCTATTACAAATCCCTCATTCTTTTTACCTTCCCTGTCACGAGCGGCAACATATAATTTATAGTTTGAGATATGAGCACCAGAGACTTTAGCTGCTGTCGGATAATCATAAGTAGGATAACCAACGATCTATCAAAGTGGAAATATTGAGAAGATTACCAACATGAGTGATTCCGGTAAGTTTGTAATCCAGTCCTACTTTTTCGATTGCCAGTTTTCCATTCTGTCCGATATGGTCCGTATCAAAGTGAGTGAGCAAGGCATAATCAAGTGCTCCGTTATTTTTTAATGGCAATGAGAAATGTTTTATATATTGAGCAATCCATTCGGCAGGCCGCTTAGAATCATTAGGCACTGCTTTCATAATTTCCTGTGTGCCTGAATGTACTCCTAAATCTCCTGCATCCAATAACATGGTAGTCCCATCCGGAAAAATAAGATAGGCTGCATTACCTCTTCCGGTACTAATCTGATGAATATCCAAATAACCTGCCTGCCACTCCGGAAGGTATTCATACACTTTATCTACTGCATCATCAGGAAAAGGCTTTTCTTGTTGGCAACTTGCGAATGTAGGCAGCAACATGATGGCTCCTAAAAAAAATATCTTGCTATTCATTATATTATTCTTTAATAGTTGATTAATCGATTTGTTTCACACTATAGATACCGGCTTCTTCTTTAGTCATTTCATTGCCGCCTCCGTATCCCGGATTTTGCTTCAAGACATTGCTGACAGAAATTGACTTTTCCGGAATAGGAAAAAGCTCATAATGATCGTCGTTAGTAGGTTTATGATCCCACCAGGAACCTGTTGTATACAACCCCCAACGACGAAGATCGGTACGACGACGCTGTTCACCCAGAAACTCGACCATCCACTCATCAAGAATCCGGTACTTGTCGATATTCGTTTCGGTCACCGGATCAGGATCGGCTTTATTCTCGAAATTGCGTTTACGCACTTCATTGAAAAGATTGGCTGCTTCTTTTTTATAGCCGCCTCTATATTTACATTCAGCAAGCATATAATAGATTTCAGCAAAACGAATAACCGGATAATCCGGATTAAAAGCAATGGTTTTGTCGATATTGTCGGGAACCGGTAGTTTGCACAAACGTATTCCGGAATTCTCTTCCCCGGTACTTATATTGGAGGGAAGCTCATTCACTGAAGAATATTCTCCATCTTTCACTTTCTTGAATTGTGCCACCTGATCGACAAATTCAAGAACCTCACCCGGATATTCGTACAGTCCCGTACACTTCACCTCTGTACCACTTCTTGATGTACGCTGTAATTTTCCATAAAGGAACATTCCTTCGTATTTTCCATTCCCTTTATACAAGTACAATTTTTTACGAAGATCTTTATTGTTGAATTTGGCAAAAGGTCGCCCAAGCTTATCCGTATAGGGATCGCCATTGGGTTTAAGAGACGGCTGAAGATGCATACCATTAGTAGAAGAATAGCCGCTTAGATCAAAATAGTTCTTTGCATTATAATGATTATAGCGTTCGAACTGCCATTGAAACAAAGTGCCTTTTGCATATTGCGACTGAACAGACCACATTACTTCCTTAGATTTATTATTGTCGAAAGTGAAAGGACCGAACCAGTCTTCCTCCAATTCGTAATAACCGTATTTGCCATCTAATAGATCCTGGCAGACCTGCGCACATTCAGCAAAACGGTTCTCTCCCATGTAGACTTCCGCATTAAAATATAACTGAGCAAGAAGGGCGGCGGCAGTTCCTTGACGTAAATAGCTTCTTCCAGCATATCTGCTCTTTTTTTCTCTAATTTGGGAATAGCGGCAAGCAACAGTTCTTCCACATAATTAAAGGTTTCGCGTGCAGTGGAACGTGGAACTTCCTCGGTAGTAGAGCGCCGGTAAATAGGCATACCCCCATAGAAATCAAGTCCCCGCAGATAAAATAGGCAACCAATGTCTGAAGTTGCATCTGATGATCTGCTTTCAATTCTTCCGTCATGCCCAGTGATACATAATCCACACCGGATAAGTCTTCCTTACAAGCTAAAGCCATTGCCACTCCCATGCCTACCCCACGCCAGGTTTCTTCGTTGTTGGGGTGAAGAGGTGTCCAGTCGTGATGCTGCAGTTGGGAATATCTGACATCATTGTAATGTATTCCTTTTTGTGTGACACACATCTCATCTGTTGTACATTCTTGAAGAATGGCACGGTCGAATCCGTGAAACCAACGCCAATGTGTGAAAGAGCGTACCAAGAAAGAATAAACAGTTTCCTTAGACGTGAAATAAGTGTCCGGAGTGACTTCGGAATACCACTTCTCATCCAGATTTGTACAACCGGATGACACCAGAAGGGTGAGGAAGGAGATAATGATTAAAATATTTCGTCTCATATCATTTTATTAGTTTATAGGTACTTTAATATTAGAATTGGATTTTCATACCAACGGTATATCTACGAGTTTCAGGATAAATATTATTAAACCATTCATAACCAGGGTCCAGTCCGTTGACATTCACTTCCGGATTAAGTCCTGAATATTTCGTGAAACATGCCACATTCCGGACGGTCAGGTAAAGATCAATCTTATCTATATATTTCTGCCACTTTTTCATGTTAAGAGAATATCCCAGACTAATGGCGTCTATCTTTAAGAAAGTGCCGTCCTCAAGCCAGTAATCGCAAAGCTGCTTTACTTCTTTGATGTGCCGGTTGTCAATGTACGCATTGCGAAGAACGTTCTGGCCTGCTACTTCAGAAAGTCCATAGTACATATTTATGGTATTAAACACGTCGAAATCGATCCAGCTACGCAGGTTGATACCTAAAGAGAGGTTCTTGTAAGTGAAGGTATGATCCCATGATACCATCAATGCAGGAATAGCATTACCGATGTACCGCTTGTCATCATAGGTCTTCTTATCGCTAAGAATCACATTGTCGTTCTTATCATACAGAAGCCATCTTCCATTATCCGTGATACCGGCATATTTCCAGATATAATAGCTTCCGATCTTTGTTCCTGCTTCAATTCTTCCGGCTGATCCGTTCGTTCCCGGTGACGGGAATCCTACACGATCCTGGTAAGTATTATTCCCCCACAAAGAGGTAATTTTGGAAGAAGAATGGGATAGACGCATGGTAGTTGTCCAGTTAAGTCTTTCGTTTTAACAGGCACTCCGCCAATCTCAAACTCCCATCCGGTATTCTCAAGATTACCATAATTCATGGTCGTTTTCTCGTAAACGGCGGGAGGATTGGGTACACTGATATTGTATAACATTCCGGAAACTCTTCTTTTATATATATCGAACTTTCCAAAAAGCCGGTTATTCAGAAACGCATAATCCAAACCGATGTTAAGCTCTGCTTTCTTTTCCCAATGCAAGTCATTATTGACATTACGAGCCGGTCCATAAGAAGTAATCCATGTACGTTATAAGGCCACATTGAATTGGAGGAGTACATGGCCGTGGATGCTCCTGCAGAGAAATTGTTATTTCCCGTCACACCATAACCGACACGTACTTTGAGGTCATCAAGAAAACTGACATCACGCAGAAAGCTTCATTGGATATGCGCCATCCACCTGATACAGCCCAGAATGTTCCCCAGCGATGATTCTTTCCAAATTTGGAAGATCCCTCATGACGGACACTTCCAGTAACCATATAACGATCTTTATAGCTATAATTCGCCCGACCAAAGAAGGAGATAAGACGTTCACGAGGATATTTGTGGGACGACATAGCCGCCTTTCCGTCAGAAAGCCAGCTACCGGTTCCCATATCCCAAGCTCCTACTCCATCCACAGGGAAATCGTAGTTAGACATATCAAAATTTTCAGAATTGTTTTCCCAATAGCTATATCCGGCCACCGCACTGACTGTATGGTCATCTGCAAAAACACGCATGAAATTAATGGTAGGTTCAAAAGAAACATTGACTGTTTTACTATATCCGTGAAATCCCTTTCCTTTATAACTTCCATTCAAAGACGTTCTGTGTAATGCGGATACATAATGCGTCTGTTGATACTGGCGATCTTCCCATCCGAGAGTGGCTTGTGCCGAAAATCCGGCAGGCAGATTGAGCTTTACCGTAGCATCCGCCTTGAGCCATTTATCAACATTATCCGTCTGCTTGAGCATAACTTCCGCTAATGGATTGTAATATTCACTACCACCAACCAATACATTATAGCCTGTTTCACTAGTACTATCATAAACATGTTCCGTTGGATTCATCTTCAATGCCATGTCGAAACAGGAACTACTGCTCCGCTGATCCCGATGTGCTTCACGATATTCTGTATGTAAGCCTATTTCCAGCAAGTCATTGAGAAGATTAAAGTTTGCATTGATACGCCCCGAATAATCTTTACGATTATCGCCTATCGCAATACCTTTCTGATCCTGTGCCATAATAGTGGCATATATTCTGGCTGTATGTCCCCCTCCCGAAAGGGTGACAACATGGCGCTGGGAAAGTGCTCCCTCATTTAAAAGTTCACCGTACCAATCGGTAGACGCTCCCAAATCTGTTCCTACACCGAACCTCACGAAAGCATCGCGATCCAGGACCTGTGGTCTTCTGGAAACTTGTTCGGTGGACAGCTCGCCTGTATATGATAATGTGATAGGACCTTCTTTCGCTTTCTTGGTAGTCACGAGAATGACACCACCAGCTGCCCTTGTTCCGTAAATAGCACCTGCAGAGGCATCCTTCAAAACATCAATGGATTGAATATCTTCCTGACTGATAGAACGCAAATCACCACCAGGAATTCCGTCTATCACAATCAAAGGGGAAGAAGAAGCATTGATGGAAGCTACCCCACGAAGCTGGAAACTAGCAGAGGCATTCGGACTGGAGGTCTCGGAAACATTCATACCGGAGATTTTTCCTTTCAGAGCAGTCGCAATGGTAGAGCCTCCCAATCCAGTCACTAAATCTTTTGAAGATATGGAAGTAATGGAGCTGGTCACAGCACGTTTCTCCATTGTTCCATAACCGATAACGACTACTTCATCCAGCAACTGATGATCTTCTTTTAATACCAAAGACAAGCTTGTCCGATTTCCCACCTTTACTTCAAGAGACTGAAAACCGATATATGAAATCAGTAATACAGCATTTGACGCAACTGACAGGTTAAATTTTCCATCCAAATCAGACACTGTACCTTTCCCGGCCACTCCTTTCTCCTGAATACTGGCACCAATCACCGGATCTCCATTCGTATCTACAATCACTCCTTGTATCTTTTTCGAAGTTGCTTCCGTTTGCTCTTGTTTTACCGGTACGGGAACCAGAACGATATACCCTTTTTCTATCTTGTAAGTAAACCCCGTTCCCGCGAGCAACTTATCCAAAACAATAGAGAGTTTTTGTTTCTTAAAATCAACACTCAATGTCCGATTCACATCTATTTTAGTCCGACTATAAGTAATGCTTAATTGAGTCTGACTTTCAATAGCATCAAAAGCTTTCAACAAAGTTATATTTTTTCCGGCAATAGTAATCAACTGATTCTGCCCATAGATAGTACCAAAGGGACTATAAAGAATAAGGTTAACAATAAAATACGCAAATTACTGGTATGTTTTATAGTAAAATAAGAATTAAAATTCATACTTTTGTATATTAAATGAATACTACATTTAAGGTTCACTATTTCCTAAAATTTTAAATGATAACGGTATTTATTTCGGGTTGGACAAAAGGATCAGTTTTGTCCAACCTTTTTATGGATGGGTACCTCCTTTCTTACTCTTATTCGCCGGTGAAGCAGCTGTCAGTATCACAACCTTATTGTCTGTGACCTTGCTTTCCATACCTCCGACGGTCATTGTTACAATATGAATTGCTGCTTGAAGAGGTTCGCCCTTTCTAAGCTTAATGGTATATAAATCATTTGTGTATAAATGCGGTTCTGCCTTTATTTCTACATTATAATGTCGTCCCAATGTGTTCAGAATATCCTCCAGATGGCAATCGACAAAATTCAATTCACCACGTGTCCAACCGGAAGCCATCATCACATCTATTTTTCGTTTTTCATAATTCTTAGTCAGGTGATTGTATTCAAGTTGTTCACCGGGAGTAAGAATAAAACAGCTGTCTGGTGCCAGCAGGTTATTGATTTGCACTTTTCCATTTTCAAGAGTTGTAATCGTTTTCCTGTCTTCCGAATATGCCTGTATATTAAACTTCGTACCTAAAGCACGAACTGATAACAAAGATGTCTTGACAATAAACGGATGTTTCTTATCCTTATGGACATCAAAATTCGCCTCTCCGGAAAGATAAACAGTACGTGTATCGCCTCGAAAGCTTTTCGGGTAAATGATACTGCTCTCCGAATTGATCTGTACCTTTGTCCCATCCGGCAAAGTCAATTCTCCCCGTTCACCCATGGGAACAATATATTCTACCAATTGCAAGAATCAGTATAATCATTTATATAATACCACGATAATAGCACTGAAAATAAGGGGATTAATATCATAGAAGCAATGCGAAGAAGTGGTTTGATTTCCCAATGCGGTTTTATTATCGGATTTGCAAGTCCCGCTTTACGCCGGACCTCATACCATGAACGCCGGGTAGCCTCATCAGGTTCAGCGATGATATTCATCCACTCTTCCTGTATAGCTTCTTCTTTATCTTCTGCATCAGCAGGAGAAACCAGCCAACGCCAAAACTTCATCTGCAAGGAGTTTTGCAGGGGATGGCGAACAAAAAAATGTATTAGTTCTGATATGCTTTTCTTCTTCATGATTTTATCCGTTTATTAATAAGATGCACGAGATAGAATACACACACAGTCTAAAAGCTATTTTTTCTACTTTTTTTGAGAAAGGAGAATAAAAGAAGAGTTTTTGTCAATAGGAAGTGGTTTTATTTAGAAAAGATAAAAGTGCTTCAGCATCTTGCGGATATCAGCCAATGCTTGTGTGAGATGGTTTTCTACAGTCCGTTTGTTTATTGCAAGCAGTTGCGCTATCTCATCATTGTTTTTGCCTTCTTTACGGCTCATCTCATAAATTCTTTTTCGTTGGGCGGGCATTTGCTCTACCGTATGCTGTATCAACAACAGTAATTCTTCAGCAAACATATTTTCTTCGATGTTTCCCGCACCCTCATTCTGCTGACGGGAAAGATTCTCCTGTTGCTTTTCTCCATATTCATTCACCAAAAGTATATGTCGTAAATGCTGGTACACAGCATTCCGGGAAGTCCGATAAAGGTAGGCATTCAGATTTTCGATTTTTGCCATCTCCTCACGCTTCTGCCATAGTTTGAGGAGAATATCTTGTGCAAAGTCCTCGGCCGTTATATCATCCTGAAGCAAACCGGATATAAAACGTTTCACTCTCGGGAAATAACGCATAAACAAAACCTCAAAAGCTTTCTCATCTCCTCGTGACAAAGCTCTCAACAGTATTTGCTCTTCTGTAAATTCCATTTGCAACTATTGTGTTTAAGTATTAGTTGCAGCAAATATAAGAATTTTCCTATTAGCAATGAAATTAGATATTCCTTATAGAAAAGTTTCAAGACAAATATAGCCGAGTTGTATTTCACACCCGGCTATATTGTTGGGGAATACATCATTATTAATCAAGAAGAAACGACTAGCTATTTCCAAATAGACCGGAATTTATGACTGCAAAAGCCTGTATCAGTATCTTACATTGATTTAATGATTGTATATATGCTTTCGATTGACTGTTTCAATGTATCATAAATATAACTTATTCGTCCAATACTTCTTTTTTATACTTCAATAAAGCTTCAATAAAATAATAATCAGCATAAGTTTGTGGAACATCAACCTCTGATTTTCCCGGTAAACTACCAACGCTATGTTTTAACAAAAAACAATGATTGGTTCCACCTCTTGCTAAGTATTCTTCAGACGACAGTGTCCTCAATTGTTTCTGAGCAAAATTTATATATCTGTTTTTCTCCTTTTCAGATACATATTTACTCAAATCTATTAATCCTGAAGCCATAATAGCAGCAGCCGAAGCATCGCGATAATCATCCGGAATTGCAGAAGAATCAAAATCCCAATATGGTATACCATCTTGAGGCATAGCAGGATGATTCATTATAAAGTTTGCAATGTTTCTGGCTGATTCAAATAATTATCATCTTTTGTATAACGATACATCATGCTATATCCATAGAGTGCCCATGCTTGTCCACGCGCCCATGAAGATTCATCACTAACCCCCTGAACAGTCTGCTTCTTCCGGGTACTCCCATCAGCAGGATCATAATCTACTAAATGATAACAACTGAAATTCTTCCTAAAATGATTATTCTTAGTGACATTGGCATGACTACATGCGATATGATATAATGAATCATTGTTGGTTTGTTCAGCCACCCATATCAAGAGTTCCAAGTTTAACATATTATCTATAATAACAGGAAATCTCCATTCCGGATCATCAAAATCCCAGCTTTGTATACACCCAATCACAGGATGAAAACGAGTAGCTAAAGATTTTGCTCCCTGAACTAATACTTCCTTATATTCCGGACAACGGGTAATACGATAACCATTACCATAACTGCAAAACAACTGGAATCCTACATCATGATCACTCGTCACATATTTAATGGAATCTAGCATTTCTGTATACTTTTCAGCCAAATGATAAATATCCTCATCACCGGAATACTCATACAAATACCAAAGAGTTCCAGGATAAAATCCACTACACCACCAATATTTATTAGATGTTTTTAGTCTACCATCTCACTTATGGACCGAGGAAATTGCCCCTCTGGAAGTAATTGAGCCATACCTTTGTATTGTTCTACAGCAACAGGCATAACTCTGTCTATCAATTGTTTCATAGACTCTTCTTCCTGACGCTTCTGACAGCTTCCCGCAATCAGAAAAAATAATAAAATAATCAACAAGTGTTTCATGATACTATTGTTTGGGTTCTAAATGTACTTTCAGCACTACATCTTTCTTTGGAATACTTATCTGATATATAATGGCAGTAGCAGCAGGCGTTATCGCATTTTCCCCCAAACTAGTATTAGCATTAATCGTAGTACTTTTCGCTTCGGGATTTAGTCCGACATACTCCACCCAAACACGCAATTGTTTAGTATCCTGTGTCAGTAGAAACTCTTTCTTGTCTTTATCCATTGTAACAGCTGCATTTGTAATCATCCGCCATTGTGCAGAAGCTGACCCTTCATCAGCTCTTAAAGTATCCACAATTGTCAGACTCCGATCATCAGACAAATAAATTCTACGTTTGAACTTATTTAATGAAAACTTACTACCGCTCACAGCATTATAGCTATAAGTGTCTTTTAAATCCAATTCAGCTCCCCGCTGACCTTTTTCATCAAATGTCTCTGTAAAGACAGCAGCACCATCCACTTTTTGAGGACTATTATTTATAAAGAAAGTACTATGCTCGTAGTTGCATAACGCCCCAATCTCCAACGATTCGAATTTTGAGTCATCGTCCAGAAATCTTTTGTTTTAGCCTCTACACTCTCATAATTGGCATTCCCAAGATCAACACTCCATCGCACACCATTTACTTCGTATACAAAAGAACCTATATCCATGTGCCCATGACTAGTATCCGGTTTCCCTCCTTTTACACCAAAAAAAGCTGCATTATTGTCCCCCCAAGCCGAACGAGTCAAATATACGGGAGTCAGACCGACACCAAAATAAGTTTTTTTAACAGGGATAGGGATAGAAGATATATCCAAATCCTTTGTATATACCAAGACAGAAGGAAGCAATCGATTGGTTTCCAGATTATTTTTAATATGTTCCATTTCCCAATAAAGCAAAGAAGGATCCTGTTTTTTAGCGGCAAAATAAAACATAGCCGTACTGGTACTCACCTTTTCCGAACAGTCTGAATAATTAAAACACTTCCTGGAAGGTCCTACCATATGGAAATAATATTCTGCTGATTTCTCAAAAGCGTTCGCATCTGCAAAAGTCGTCATACCGACAGTTTCTAATGCACAATTAAGCATAGCCTGAAAACTTGTTCCATAATCCCAATACATGAAACCTTCTCCATAGGTGCCGTCAGGTTTGTAAGCCTCCAAAGCACGAGGAATAGTCGCATAACATTTATCTATAATCTTTTGGGCTTTTTCAGGAGCTTTATCGTAAATAGCCAGTGCCCCAAATACCAATCCGGCATTACATACTTGATTCCAATTACCAGATCCATTGTAAAAACTATCATACTCTTTATCCAAAGCCGTATCAAAAGCTTTTTCTTCAATACTCTTTTCAACAAGTAACCGAGTCTCTTCCGGCAAATATTGGTAAAGCCAATCATAAGCGATAGCTACGCCCATTGTCATCTCACCTACATCCAAATAATGCGACGGATGCCAGTCCTTGAATGCACATACTGCATTCAGTTCTGAAATAGCTCTATTCAGATAAAGATCCATCTTACTCATCCTATAAGCATAAGACAAAGAATAAAGATTCTGCAATACCTGGCGAGATACATAAAGTAAACGTGTACCCGTCAATACATATTCAGAAGGAGGAGTATTTACACATTTATTAGCTTGAATAAAAACTTTCTCACTCACTCTTTTCAATTCGAGTGAATTTTGTAGATTTTGTTTTATCTTTTCCTCTTCCCCCTCTTTTAGCAACAAACACGGATGGGGCATTTCTTCCCGATTTGGGAAATCAGAGGTTATAGACTTTACCTCCTCATCCGAACAAGCAAAACAATTGATCGCCAAACAAAACAGTAAAATAATTATATTATTTAAATGCATGATTATCTTCATTTTATTAATTAAATTTCATATTATTCATTCTTTAATAAAGCCATCCCGGAGTAGGAACAAGATTCGGATTACGCTGCACCTCTGCCATGGGAACCGGCCAAGGCCACAGATAATCATTCCAATACCACATACCATGACCAACAGTTCCCCACATATTTTTGAAACTGTTGGATTCTTTTCCTTGAAACTTCGTCTCTTTATAAGTTCCCCACCGCACTTCGTCGAGAAAGTTTATGCCTTCAGCACACAACTCAACCCGACGTTCGTACTGAATACGCTTGCGCATATCTTCTTTCCCCATTACTGCATTGTAACCACTACCACCATTAGTAAGTAACGGCATATGAGCACGTTCACGAATTCTATTCACTACACTGATTGCATCCCCTAAACGTCCGTCTTCATTTAACGCCTCCGCATATAATAACCAGATATTCGTATAACGAATCAAAGGCCAATCTTCATCACAAATGATACGGTTAAGGTTACTGTCATCCGTCACCACAAACTTTCGATAAGTGTAATTACAATAGTAACGTGCATCAGGCCAGTGGTCACCAGCAGCATCTCCATTTCCAGCAATCAGAAAAGGCCAACGAACTGTTTTAGCAGATTGTTTACCTCCTGTATTAGCATAACAAAGTGTAGTGGTAGAAGGAGCAAAAATAGTCTGCATCAAGCGTGGATCACGGGTAGAGTATGCCGTAAGAATTCTAGCTTCATTCCCCTCATTCAAATAATATTTATCCCAAATGGCTTGCGACACTCGTCCGATAATGGATTTTTTCGCATTTTGGAAATCAGTATTCATATTTGTATTCATTCCATCTCGGACAAAAAATATCTCCCTTTGCGCAGGCGTCAATTTATCCCAATCGGGGAAAATATCAGTCCATTTGAAAGGAGAGCCATCGGCATTCTGATAGGAATCCACAAAATCAGCATTCGGCTGTATAAAAGTCACTGACTGTAAGGTAGAACGGCAACCAAATATAGCCTGTATACAATCACTATATCCTACAACTGCATCAAACTGAATAGGGAATATCATTTCTTTATCACGTTCATTTTCTTTCTTAAAGAAATCTATATATTCTCCTTCCCATAATCCATAACCACATTTTCCTACCTGCTCAAAATCCGCTATCGCCTTCTTGTAATCTTTTTTCCAAATATACACAATACCACGTAATGCATAAGCCGATCCCTTAGAAGGACGCCCATAGTTTTCTTTTAATGTATTATTGGGCAAATTTTCTTCTGCAATGCAATCATCCAAGTCATCTAATACAGCCTGCCACACTTCATCCACTGTGTTTTGTGTTTTCGTACATTCAGTTGTCACAAACGGTTCTAGATATATTGGTACTCCCTGAAAGAGAGCATTTAACCAATAGTAAAAATAAGCACGCAAAAATTTACATTCTGCCACCAAGCGCTTATATTTAGCCTCCGACATAGTTGCTTTGTGTAAATTAGCTATTGCATCATTACATCGATAAATGCCTTCATAAGCAGCTTTCCATTCGTTAGCAAAGAATTCATCACTTGCCGATGGAGACATATTTTTCAGATAGGGTTCATGCTGTGCATTACTTGTAAACGAGACAGCTTCAACCCTAAAACGTCCTATAGCTTCTATCTTTCCCGGAACAGTGGTAACCGCCGAATTAGTAGAAAACCTTATAGATACCCGCAACTCCTGCATCTGCCAAATCCTCTGTAGTCCACATTTGTGCACTACCTATGGCTGCCGTAGATTTTGTATCCAAATCAATACATGAGATTGCACACACACACAACAATGATATAAATATAATTTGTTTCATATATAGCTATTAAAAAGTTAATTGTAAACCAAACGCACATTGTTTCATCAAAGGATAGGTAATGCTAGTCCCAATTTCCGGATCCATTCCGGGAAATTTCGTCCATGTCTTTAGATTATCTGCACTGGCATACAGACGTACCTTTTCAATCTTAACCTTCCTTGTGATATACTGTGGCAAAGTATATCCAATCTGTATATTTTTCAACTTTAGATAATTACCACTGTATTCCCAAAAGTCACTGGATACTCCATTTTTATTACCCAAACGAGGATAAGTTGCAGTAAGATTGGTTTTGGGACTTGTCGGCTTTTCCGGATCGTAAAAATAGTGATCATCAGCAATAAACTGATAAGAGTTATAGCCTGTAGTAAAAGCAGGTTGTGTGACCCAAATCAAATGGAAGCCGACAGCTCCAGATAATAAAGCAGAGAAATCGAAATTTTTATATGACAAGGAAAGATTAAAGCCAAAATAATATTTGGGCATATTAGAATGTCCCGAAAAATCTTGATCGTTAGAATCACCATAATTACCATCACCATTTGTATCCTGATAGATCAAGTCACCATACCACAACTGGTTCTTAGCGACTTGCGTATTTCCAGCAAACTTATATCCGGATTCCATCATCATCTTTACCCACGCCATATCCTGCTCTGTGCGTATAACACCATCCTTCGGACCGGCATTAAGGTCTAAAATGCCACTGCCATCATAATTTCCGTTACCACGGTATACTTATATATGTAAGTTTCACCTAACATATACCCTTCAGCAATTCTACCACCAAACCCATTTTCTGAAACTTCTGCAAAGTTATTTACATATTGTCCATCTTCTCCCCAATACTTTTGCAATGCACCTTTGTATTTCTCAACTCTATTCTTATTGTAAGAAAAGTTTCCTCCCAAACTATAACAGAAATCATGTATATGACTATTCCACTTTATTGATACTTCCAATCCTTTATTATTTACTTCCGCTATATTCTCAGTAGCTGCTGTTTTAAAGCCCATCGTCATATAAATGGAAGGAGTAAACAAAATACCTGTCGTATTTTTATTATAATACTCCACCTCACCGGTCAATCGGTTGTCAAAGAAACCAAAGTCTAATCCTACATTCAAAGCTTTGGTAGACTCCCATTCAAGATAGTTGTTTCCTATTTTTGAAACCGCTAACCCCATGGTTTGTTTACCGTCAATTACAACAGGTGCTGTACCATAAGTACCCTGCCATGCATAATCTGAAGTTCGATTATTTCCAGACTTTCCATATGAGAGCCTTAATTTTAAATTTGACAAATAATCTTTTGTTCCGGCCATAAAATATTCTTCCGAGAGACGCCATCCAAGAGAGAAAGAAGGAAATGCTCCCCAACGTGAATCAGGAGAAAAACGGGAAGAACCATCATAACGAACATTCGCTTCGAACAAATATTTTCCTCGATAAGCATAATTGAGACGTCCAAAATATGATTGCATACGCCAGTTAGTAGCCGAACCATTTATTGAATTCATTTTTGTTGCAGAATTCATATAAATCAAATACCATGAACTCATCCCCTCTTTGGTTGCATCAAAAGAATCCGAATCATAAAGGGAGCCAGAATAACCTGCTAAAAGGCCAAGATCATGATACTTCCACAAAGTTGTATTATAACGAATGAGCAAATCCATATTCACCCGTTTCGACTTCAATGCATAATTATAAATCGTCGCACGATTCAAAGAAGCCTCTTCACGTACCTCATCTTTTACATAATCCCATCTCACTCCAGAAGAACTTCCCCATTTATGCACGTCCTGACGATAAATCTGGTAATTATATCTACCTTCTACTTGCAGTCCTTTCAAAACATCAGCAATAAAATAGCCAGATAATGTTGCATTGAATCTTTCATCTTTACCACGACGGTCAAGATAAGTTAACACATTGTTTGCAGTTGTCGACTCTTCCGCTGATGCTGGTATACCATATTTACCTGGTTCTCCCGGATAAATACCTGGAACACTTATCGTTAAATATTGAAAAGCACCAGCAACACCGGCAACACCTACATTTTCTTTATTACCATACACATTGGCTCCTACAGTAAGCCAATTTCCGACTTACCTTCCACACGAGACTGTATTGTCACTTTTTTCTGCCCGGAATTAATCCCCCAATGATTCATAATTCCAGGATTATCTAAAAATCCCAATGCAAGCGAATAGTTCATCTTATCAGAAGAGCCTGCCATCGAAATATGATGACTTTGTGAAAGTCCGGTATCAAATAACACATCAAACCATTCCGTATTAGGATAAGCTATGTAATTAGGAACTCCGTAATCATTTAATCCCATCGGATCTTGTTTAGCTGCTCTCCATAAATCAATATTAGGTTGAGAATAAATAGGTACATTACCAATGTTAGTTGCAGTCTCGTTTACCAAATCCATATAATCAGCATAATCAGACACCAACTTCAATTTATTAATAGCTTTCTGAACAGAAACGTAACCATTATAATTAAAGCGTGGTTTACCAGAACCTTTTTTTGTCGTAATAAGTATAACACCATTAGCCCCCTGTGAGCCGTAAATAGCGGTAGAAGAAGCATCTTTCAATATACTGATACTTTCAATATCATTGGGATTAACAGCATCCATATCCCACTCTACTCCATCCACTAATACTAACGGATTACTATTATTCAGAGTACCCGTACCACGAATACGAATGGTAGCCCCTGTTCCAGGCTGACCACTGGACTGCGTCACACCTACACCTGCACTCAATCCATTCAATACTGCAGAAACGCTAGCAATAGGACGGCTATTCATCTGATCATCCAACTTAATATACGCTACCGACCTGTCAGATTTACTTTTTTCTGCGCACCATAACCGATAACAACTACTTCATCCAACGTTTTAGTATCTTCCTCCAAAACAATAGCGATCTGTTTACCCACAGAAACACGTGCTATTTGCGTCTGATAACCAAGATAAGAAATTTGCAATCGTGCTTTAGATGAAGAAACGGAGAGTTTGAAAAAACCATTCATGTCTGTTATTGTACCGTTTTCTAGCACATCTTTCTCCGACACACTAGCACCAATAATCGGATCACCTTGTACATCTAATACAGTACCAGACACAATCACTTTCTTGTCTTGTTGTGGTAACTGTGCCTTAACAGATAGTATAATCTTTTGTCCAGCACTGAATATATTACATTCGTACCGGCAAATACTTCCTTAAGCACACTAAAAATATTACTTTTATCAGCGGAAATTGATACGCGACGATTCAAATCGACATGTTTATTATTGAAAAAGAAGTCAAAATCTGACTGCGCTTCAATCTCTTTCAAAACGTCCTCCACCCGCTGATTACGTACATCAATACTGATTAAAGCCTTTTGAGCGTAACTATCGGCTGCATAGGTCAGCCCAATAGAACATACTAAGAACAAAACCAATAGTCTCATAGATAATGGGATTTTTTTTGAGGTTAGCCAAAGTGACTTTACCACCCATAAAAATTGGATGCTAAAATAATTTTGCATAATTTTGTAATGACTTAAAGTTAATAAAAAGTTTATCTAAGCTTGTCGCCAAACAAGCATCAAAAAGATTTACCGATTTCCATACGGGAAGATACGCCAATATCCTCCCGTATGTTTTTGTTTAAGGGGGTCTGCCGTTCATTGCATTTTTGTTTTAAGGTTAATCAATCAATATATTTCTATTTTACTCTTTTCATCTTTTATATCCGGCGAATCAAGATAACGCCAACGGATTTGAGAAGAAAGCTGGAAATATTCCAAAATACGTTCAAGGCGTTGATTAGTAAACGTACCAGTAAATGAGTCTCCTTTCAAACGGTCGTTTTTAATAATGAATTCCACATTATACCGCTTCTCCAACATTCGCAATCCCTCTTCGAGAGGAGTATTTCTAAATATAATCTTTCCCTCTTTCCAAGCTATTTCCGACTCACCGGAGGTGGCATAAAGCTGCACTTTACTGTCTCTTGTATCATAGACCAGCTTCTGTCCGGGATCCATCAGCACCTTTTTCGAACCATTGTCAGATGAATAAATAAAACCTATTTTTCCTTCAACCAATGTTGCTGCAATCCGGTCTTCTTTTTCATAAGCCTCTACATTAAAATGAGTTCCCAGTACTTCGATCTGTGATTGGTGGGAAGTAGAAACTATAAACTTCTTTTCCGGGTTCTTGGCTACTTCAAAATAAGCCTCTCCCTGCAATGTTACATTTCTCGTGTCGCTATCGAAGCGTGAGGGATAACTCAAGTAGATCGGAATTCAGGAAAACCAATGTGCCATCGGGCAATGTCAGAGAAGTCATCATTCCGGGATTTGTTTTCACTTCCATCATTTGTGCCAATTCCTGTTCGCTTCCTCCCCAATGTTGTACCATCAGAGTAACGAGAAGTGGAATGAACAGCACTGCTGCCGCACGTTGCGCCCATTCCCACCATGTCGTTTTCCTTTGTCTGTTACCTGTCATTCTACTTTTCACCTTTGTCAATGCTTTCTCTGTGTCAACTTTCGTCATGATGTGAACGGTATCTGTAGCAAGATAAAGAGCATGTATCTGTTTGGCCATCCGCCGGTTTTCTTCCGACTCATCCATCCACATCTCAACCTGCAGACGCTCTTCTTCCGTTGCCAGTCCCTCACAATAACGGGGAAGCAATTCTTCTATTGTATTTTTATCAGTCTTATCCATATTCGTATTTTATTGCCTTTTACTATAAGACAAGAGAGACTTGTGGAATTCCTAAACCAAATCTCATTTTTTTTCAGAAAATCTTTGTTTTCTTATAAAAAAGCTATATTTGCAGTGAAATATCAAACTAATACATGAAAGAAGTTCACCTGTCAGAAAGCAATTTCCTATTATCTGCTATACAGCGAGGCGACCAAAAAGCATTTGATGCACTGTTTCGGAGGTATTATCCGGCACTGTGTGCTTATGGTCATCGTTTTGTAGATCTGGAAGATGCGGAAGAAATTGTGCAGGACTCTCTTTTATGGATTTGGGAAAACAGAGAAAATCTGATTATCGAAACTTCACTTAGTTCATACCTCTTTAAAATGATATACCGCAAAGCTCTGAACAAGCTTGCACATATTGATGCCACCCAACGTGCCGACACTCGATTTTATGAAGAGATGCAGGAGATGCTGCAAGATACGGATCTTTATCAAGTTGAAGAGTTGACACAACGCATCAAGGATGCCATCGCCACATTGCCGGAAAGTTATCGGGAAGCTTTTGTGATGCATAGGTTCCGGGATATGAGTTATAAAGAAATAGCGGAAATTCTGGGAATATCTCCCAAAACAGTAGATTACCGTATTCAACAAGCATTAAAGCAACTACGCGTAGATTTAAAGGATTATCTGCCATTATTACTACCGATTCTATTTCCTTAAAACCAACCATCTATTTTCTTATCTATTACTATCTGTCTATTAAAGTACTAATAGATAACTTCCGTTGTATTAGAGGTAAACTTGCATTCCCCTACTGCCAAACTTCTTTTTGGCTACGAGAAAACTATAATTGCAAGCTTCATTTATACAACTGCAAGTTCCGGTTATATAAATGCAACTTGCAATTATACAATCAGACTTGCGTTTATAGTTTCTTCTTGGTCAAAGACAACTTATCCAATAAGGGAAAGGAAGTTTGCAATAAGAGTATAGCAACTTATCTACTGATAGATTGGAAAGAAGTAAAGCATTAATTCTGCCGATAAGGTAAGGTAAACCAGAAAGTAGATCCTTTGTTCTCTTTCGACTCCACTCCTATTTTCCCTCCCAAGCGGTCTACAATCGTATGGCAGATAGAAAGTCCCAGTCCGGTACCTTGCACAAAGGAATTGTACTTCACAAACCGTTCGAAGACATGAATACACTGTTCAGAAGACATTCCACAGCCTGTATCCGACACATAAAAATAAATCGTTTCAGGATCAAGCAAACGATATCCCATACGGATAGTACCCACCTCTGTAAATTTGATGGCGTTAACTGCAAAATTGGCAAGCAGCTGAATCAAACGGTTCTTATCCGTATACAATGTACATTGGGACAGTCTCTCCGCAAATGTGAAAGTCACATTATTGTGCCGAAGACGTAGCTGCATACTTTGCTCGATTTCTTCAAGCGTCTGGTTCACATCAATCAAGGCAGGATAGAAATCGAATGTACCGGCTTCAATCTTCGACAAATCCAGAATATCATTAATCAACTGGAGCAACAAATCCGTATTTGTTCCAATGAGTTCTACATATTCGGACATTTCTTCACGGTTTTCTACATGAGGAAGCATATTGGAGAATCCTACAATGGCATTCAAGGGGGTACGTATCTCATGACTCATATTAGCCAGAAAGGCGGATTTCAATTGATTGGCCTGTTCCGCTTTTTCCATTGCTCATGCAGGCGACTATATGCTTTCCGAAGAATGCTGATATAATATATGATAGCAACAATCAAAATCAACAAAAAGAATGAACAGGAAAGTATTTGAATGTAATACTGTTGAAAAAAAGTCTTGGGCTCATTGACATAAACCGCATCGTCTGGATAGCGGGAAGAAGGTATATTGTAGGATTTCAACACTTGATAGCAGAGATTGGCACTTCCTTCTCCTCCCGCCCCACCGGGAATATCACGTGCCTGTTCTCCATCCAAGACACGACCAAGTATTTCCAGCAAAGATTTACAGAACGATTCCGTCGAAACGTAATATCCTCCTGCAAAAGTATTATTCGACAAGTCTTCGGGAGAAAGTAAAAACAATGGAGATGGAGTAAAATTGACAATCACTTCCTGAATATGATCAAAAAGATAGTTATTATCATTTTTGTTATGCGACTCAAACCAAGAATAATAAATGATTCCCGTATTCGGTTTATAACAACGTAAAGTATCCAACAACATTTCTGTAGATAATTGAGTGGTGGAAAGTAAATCCAGATTCAAGTCCGGGAAGTTCTCTTCTACAGCTTCCTTTACATCTCCGCGAGTTTCTTCACTGATATACCTATCGTCGGAGATAAACGCCAGACGTTCCATATCAGGTATCAGTTTATAAATTAAATCGATTGTCTCCTTTACATAATAATATTGCTTCAAGATAGTTATATTATATCCCCGCCTCCATTCATCGCCGGAAACTGTATTGGCTTCCGTCAACGGGGCATGAGATAATAAGACCTCAAGAGAAGCAGGTAAATGGTCGCGGGCATTTGTCACGATTACCGGAACTTCTTTCCATACATCATCAAATAATTCGCGGCAAACAATCCATCCCGGATCTCCAATCATCACGATAGCAGTGGGAGGTTCCGGATACTTCTGACGCAAATGGGTGACTACGGCATTCGCTCCATCTCATTCACCAGAGCAGGTACGGAAAGCGATTCCGCCTTCACAGAAATTCTTTGTTTCTGAAGAGCATCATGAAGACACCAATAAAAGTTTTTAGCCCAAGGCAGATTGAAATTAATCGAGTTTAAAACCAGTACTTCTTTATTTGTATTTTCGGTTCGGGCTGACGCAGGTGATAAGAACCCTTCAATAAAAAGGAATAATCCAAGGAGGAATGGAATGATCCGTAACGATTGTTTCATTTGTGGTATTCTATAAATAGCGGAAGCAAGATAGTATTAATTTCTTTAGTGCAAAAAAAAGGCATCCCAAAACGAATTGAGATGCCCTTTATTATATAAAATTAAGTATCAAAGGATTATGATTTCTTCAAAGCCGCAATACTTTCTTTCAAAGAATTAATGATGCTCTCTGCATCGGCTTGCTTCTTACGTTCCAGTTCAAGAACGGCAGCCGGAGCATTATTGACGAATTTCTCGTTGCTAAGTTTCTTCATCACTCCCTGCAAGAATCCTTCTTTATGCTTCAATTCGGCTTCCATACGGGCGATTTCGGCTTCCACGTCAATCATATTACCCAATGGCACGGCAAATTCGGTCGTTCCTATCATGAAAGAAGAAGCACCTTCTGATTTGCTTTCTACCACTGTTACGGAAGACAGGTTACACATCTTGATAATCACCGGATTCAATTTCTCTACCGGATGAGTGCCTACAACCTGCAATTCGAGTTCTTCTTTCAGAGCAATGTTCTTCTGCAAACGGATGCTACGGACATTACTGATGATTTCCTTAGCTACTTCAAACTCTGCCAGGAATTGTTCATTTGCTCCGACCGGTTCAAACAGTTGAGTAACCATCAAACTTCACCCGGTTCACGCTCACGCAGTTGTTGCCACAATTCTTCTGTGATAAATGGCATAAAGGATGCAGCAATTCAAGCAGACGCTCGAAAGAGCTAAGAACCATACTATAAATAAAGCCATTAACAGGCTGTCCATAAGCAGGTTTCACGATTTCCAACAGCCAAGAAGAGAATTCATCCCAGAACAGTTTGTAAACCAGCATCAACGCTTCGCTCAAACGATATTTGGAGAAGAGATCGGCCACTTCAACAGCTGCCGCATCCAGTCTTTGGTCAAACCACTGAACTGCCAGATGTGCATCGGTAGGAATCTCAATAGTACCTTTGGCATTTGTCCAGCCCTTAATCAGACGGAAAGCATTCCATATCTTGTTGCAGAAGTTACGTCCCTGTTCGCAAAGTGCGTCATCGAAAAGAATATCGTTTCCGGCAGGAGCAGAAAGCATCATACCCATACGTACTCCATCGGCTCCGTATTTCTCGATCAACTCCAACGGGTCGGGAGAATTACCGAGTGACTTGGACATTTTACGTCCCAGTTTATCACGAACGATCCCTGTGAAGTAAACGTTCTTAAACGGCATCTGTCCTTCGTACTCGTAGCCTGCCATAATCATACGGGCTACCCAGAAGAAGATAATATCCGGTCCTGTCACAAGGTCGCTGGTCGGATAGTAATAGTTGATTTCTTCGTTACCCGGATTGTTAATTCCGTCGAACAAAGAGATAGGCCACAACCAGGAAGAGAACCAGGTATCCAGACAATCTTCGTCCTGACGGAGATCTTCGATTGTCAAGGCGGCATTGCCGGTTTTCTCTTTCGCTTTGCCAATGCTTCTTCTGCTGTAGCAGCTACCACATAACCGCCCTCCGGGAGGAAGTAAGCAGGGATGCGATGTCCCCACCACAACTGACGACTGATACACCAGTCTTTGATGTTCTCCATCCAGTGACGGTAGGTATTCTTGTATTTTGCAGGATAGAACTTCAGTTCATCGTTCATTACCGGAGGCAATGCCATGTCTGCAAAATGCTGCATCTTGAGGAACCATTGCATAGATAGTTTCGGTTCGATCACTACGTTGGTACGTTCCGAGTAACCTACCTTATTTGTATAGGCTTCTGTCTTGTCCAGCAGTCCGGCAGCTTCGAGGTCTTTCTCTATCTGTTTACGAACGTCGAAACGATCCATGCCGATATACATACCGGCAGCTTCGCTCAATGTACCGTTATCGTTGAAGATATCAATGCTAGGCAGGTTGTACTTTTCACCCAGCATATAGTCGTTTACGTCATGAGCAGGAGTCACTTTCAGGCAACCTGTACCAAATTCGATGTCTACATAATTATCTTCAATCACAGGGATGGCGCGGTTTACCAGCGGAACGATCACTTTCTTGCCTTTCAGCCATTCGTTTTTCGGGTCGTTCGGGTTGATACACATCGCTGTGTCACCCATGATTGTTTCAGGGCGGGTAGTTGCCACTACGGCATAGCGTCCTTCCGGATCACCTTCTACTTTATAGCGGAGGTAATATAGTTTTCCGTGCTCTTCTTTGTAGATCACTTCCTCGTCAGAAAGAGCTGTCAACGCTTTCGGGTCCCAGTTTACCATACGGACACCGCGGTAGATCAATCCTTTATTGAACAGGTCTACAAAAACTTTCAGTACACTTTCACTGCGTTTCTCGTCCATAGTGAAAGCAGTACGATCCCAGTCGCAGGATGCACCGAGTTTGCGGAGCTGTTTCAGTATGATACCTCCGTGTTCGTCTGTCCAGTCCCAGGCATGTTTCAGGAATTCGTCACGAGTCAGGTCGGTTTTCTTGATACCTTGAGCAGCGAGTTTGTTTACTACTTTAGCTTCAGTAGCAATAGAAGCATGGTCAGTTCCCGGTACCCAACAGGCATTCTTGCCTTCCATACGGGCACGACGAACTAAAATATCCTGAATGGTATTATTAAGCATGTGTCCCATGTGCAACACACCGGTGACGTTCGGGGGCGGAATGACGATGGTGTAAGGTTCACGTCCATCGGGTTTCGAACTGAATAAATGATGGTCCAGCCAATACTGATACCATTTTCCTCCACGTCAGCGGGATTGTACTTACTTGCTAATTCCATATTGTTTTATGTATATATGATAATGTATATTCTAAAAATAACGGGTGCAAAATTAATAATTTAAATTCAAATCTTACCACCCTCGGGGTGTTTCTGTGCACGGAAAGAGAATTTATACCCCTCATAAAGAGCGAATCCGTAGAATAAAGCAGTCATTGACATCACATTTTCCAGCATAATAGAGAATATTTCTCCATAGTCCACACTTACCAGAACGTCGAAATAGGACATATCATAATCCTGGGAAATATACCCGATAATGGAAAAGAAATCACCCAGGACACAACTAATCAGGGATAATGCCGCACCGATAATTCCGAAAATGGGACGTATTCCTTTCCCTTTCCGCATGGCAAAGCCAACCATAAATCCGATAGCAATGGGCATAAATCCAATCTGACGACCCGTAGAAACAGATATCAGTCCCCATGCCACCGCACCCACAATACAGGCAGCGACTGCGTACAGTACTCCTTTGGAGAGATTCTCTTCGGCAAGCATTTCTTCTTCTGTCATAGATACCGGGAAGTCTTCCGGCTTGGGAGGGGCTAATCTTTCCAGCTCTTCATCTTTCTCAAAACTTTCACATTCTTCTTCAAAAGCAGGAAGTTCTCTGGTGCGCTTACAAACAAGATCTTTACCATTCACGAAATCACGTGATACGCAATTCCGGCAATACTTTTCAATTTCTTCTGATGTAGCCATCTTTTATCCGGTTTATGTTGAATGACTTTCCCTATTATACAAGTTATAAAGCCATTGTTAACAGATTTTTTGCAAATATAGAGGTATTTTTTCGCGCGACGTCTATTTAATGCATATTTTTGTTGACTGATATTAGACAAATGATGAAAAAGAAGCCAAATGTAAGATATTTAGCCTTAGGAGCAATCTTAATCCTGGTGTGGCTAACGCAATGGATTCCTGCTCTGGCAACAATCTATTCGCAAACAATCTACCCTTTTATCTCTTACGTTTTGTCGTTTTTTTCCAATTTATTTCCTTTTGCGATAGGAGACTTATTTATCTTCCTTAGTATCGCGGGCGTGATTATTTATCCTATTTATGCCCGTCTCCGCAAAAAGTTGCCTTGGAAGAAAGTTTTATTGCGCGACGGCGAATATCTGTTGTGGATTTATGTATGGTTCTATCTGGCTTGGGGACTGAATTATTCTCAAAAGAACTTTTACCAACGAACCGAAATCCCGTATACAGCCTACACTCCCGAAAATTTTCAGGAGTTCGTTGACGACTATATCACCCAATTAAATCGTTCGTACACCCCTGTAAATAGTATCAACCAGGATTTGATACGGGAAGAAACCGTACGAATCTATAATCAGTTAAGTGATAGCTTGGGCGTGCACCGACCTCCACACGATCATCCGAGAGTAAAGACCATGTTGTTTACTCCGTTCATTTCCATGGTAGGAGTAACCGGTAGCATGGGGCCTTTCTTCTGCGAATTCACCCTTAACGGAGATTTGCTTCCCGCTAACTACCCCGCCACTTATGCTCATGAACTAGCCCACTTGTTAGGTATCACCAGCGAAGCGGAAGCCAATTTCTATGCCTATCAGGTTTGTACCCGTTCACAGGCAATGGGTATCCGTTTCTCCGGATATTTCTCTGTACTGGGGCATGTACTGGGGAATGCAAAAAGATTACTTTCAGAAGAAGAATATGCAAAACTCTTTCAACGCATCCGACCGGAAATTATTGAATTAGCCAAGAATAATCAAGCCTATTGGGCTGCCAAGTATAGCCCGGTAGTGGGAGCCGTACAGGATTGGATATACGATCTTTACCTGAAAGGAAACAAGATAGAAAGTGGCCGCCAGAACTACTCGGAAGTAGTAGGGTTATTGATTTCTTACCAGGAATGGAAAAAAATGAATTAAATAGATAGATTTATGTCACATACCAGACAAGAACAGATGGAAGCCTTTGGACGCTTCCTGGACATTCTCGACGAACTGCGTGTTAAATGTCCCTGGGACCGTAAACAGACGAATGAAAGTCTGCGTCCCAACACCATAGAAGAGACTTACGAACTTTGCGATGCCCTGATGAGGGATGACAAGAAAGAAATCTGCAAAGAGTTGGGAGACGTATTATTGCACGTCGCTTTCTATGCTAAGATAGGCTCGGAAACAGGAGATTTTGACATCAAAGATGTTTGCGACAAGCTGTGCGATAAGCTGATTTTCCGCCATCCGCATGTCTTCGGAGAGGTGAAAGCAGATACAGCCGGACAAGTTTCCGAGAACTGGGAACAGTTGAAACTTAAAGAGAAAGATGGAAATAAGAGTGTATTAAGCGGTGTGCCCGCTGCCCTGCCCTCGCTTATCAAGGCTTACCGTATTCAGGACAAAGCCCGCAATGTAGGTTTCGACTGGGAAGAACGGGAACAGGTTTGGGATAAAGTGAAAGAAGAAATAGGTGAGTTTCAGGAGGAAGTGGCCAACATGGATAAAGAGAAAGCGGAAGCTGAATTCGGCGACGTGATGTTCAGCCTCATCAATGCGGCACGCCTTTATAAAATCAATCCCGATAATGCACTAGAACTTACCAACCAGAAGTTTATCCGCCGTTTCAATTATCTGGAAGAGCACACCATCAAGGAAGGAAAAAGTCTGAAAGATATGTCTCTCGAAGAGATGGATGCCATTTGGAATGAAGCAAAGAAAAAAGGACTGTAACTTCCTTACCGGCATAAAAAACAGAGGCTCTATTCCCACCGGACAGAGCCTCCATTTTACTCAAACAGAGCGTCTGTTCATACGAATCGGACGCTCTGTTTTCTTTATTTCTTCTTTGAATCGTCTCCCTTGTCTTTGCTACGATTCATACCTTTTATCATTTCGCGGTGAAAACGCATCTCTGCACGTTGCACGAGAAAAATCTTCTTGCTTGAAAGAATCTTTTTAAACTTACCCAAATAAGTTTTATCAAGCTGGTCGGCAGCAATACGGTTGTTGGCTACTTTCTCGTTGATTTCTGCATATTGAGCTTCCGTTGTTTTATCATCCTTGCCTTTGCGCATCAAATCCCATGACTCATCATTCAGTTTCTTCTTTTTATCCTGGAGTTCAAAATAAACGGGAAAGAACTTGGCTGCTTCTTCTTTATTCAATCCAGCCTGTTCGATAATGAAAGCTTTTTGTTTTGCCCTGAACTCCTCCCGTGATAAATGCTGATCACATCCATCAGCAGCCCAAAGAACAGGCATAAAGCCACATAACAAAACGACCAATGCGATAAGTTTTCTCATTTTCTGTATTCAATCAGTTTTTATAAATCATTCTAACACTTGCGTCACTCAAATAAACATTATAACGAATAATCATCCAGCATGGCACGATCCACTGCTACATCAATCATTCTCAGATACGACTACTTCAGTATCCACTTCTGTCACCGCTACATCATCTGCTGCAGCAGGTTTATGATCTGTTGACGCTACCCGGATAATCAAGCCGCCCCTACGAACATAGCTGCCATATAGAGCAATGGTTTCAGTCTTGTCCATGTGCTGACAGGCTCTTCCTTAAAAGCAACTTTCTCTTTTTCAGGAAGTTTATTCATTACCTCCGAAGTCAGGTTCTCAAAGTAACCATCGGGCACTTTGAAGGAATTTTCCTTTCCAAGCTTCTTCAATAAAATATCTTCTTCTTTCATACGTTTTTCTCCTCTCTTTTCATTAGACAGTGTCTCATTTAAAAGGTTTAATCTATTTCTTCTAAAAACTTCTCAATTTTCTTCACCGCATGATGATAAGATGCTTTCAGTGCACCGACCGACGTGCCGAAGATCTCCGACATCTCTTCGTACTTCATTTCCTGATAGTATTTCAGGTTGAACACCATACGCTGCTTTTCGGGCAAAGTCTGCAGGGCTTTTTGCAAGCACATCTGTATCTTGTCGCCCGAAAAGTAGGCGTCACTTTCCAGCTTTTGCACAACTACTGCTTCGGGATCGTCAATATCCACGGTAGTCATGGCACGCTGCTTATTCAGAAAGGTAAGACACTCATTCAGCGCGATGCGATAGAGCCAGGTCGACAGCTTCGCCTCGGCACGGAAATAATCGATATTCGTCCATGCCTTGATGAAAGTGTTTTGCAGGAGATCGTTCGCATCCTCATGCGACAGTACCATCCGGCGGATTTGCCAATACAATTGCTCGCTATACTGCCCCACAATCATTTCAAATCCTTTCCGCTGTGTACTCTCCTCCTGAAGGAGTTTCAGAACTTCGCGTTCGTTATAAGGAATCATAATCTCTCGTATCTGTATGTTTATTTATGGTTTCAAATTCAGGTTATTCATCGCCTCTAGTAAGGACGGATCATATTTATAAATGTCCTCACAATACCTCAAATTATTATCGGCAGACAGATAAACCGTCTGATAATCTATAAATAAAGGTATATATTGTTCCAAACTATAATGTTTCAATTCACGATAAGCCGCACTGATGGGCAGCTTCTTTCCCTCTTCACTCACCGGCTTGATATCCATTGCAATACGAATACGGTCTTCCAACAATTCATCCGGCTCTTTCAACAGGAAGAACGCGAAGTCGAGTGCTTTTTGAAGACGGACGCAACCGTGGCTCACCGCACGATTATTCCGTGTAAAAGCCCACCGTGACGGAGTGTCATGCAGATATACGGAATGAGGATTGGGAAAACGGAAGATGATACGTCCCAAGGAATTCCCTGTTTTGTTGTCCTGCTTCACCGTATAAGGTACGCCACTTCCTGCATACTTCGCCCATTTAATACTGTGGGGATCTACCTGGAGTCCATTCTTATCGTATACCTTCATGCGGTTACGGGTAAAATACGTCGTATCTCTGCGGTAAGTAGGAATGATCTCTTTCCGAATTATGCTTTGAGGCACATTCCAGTAAGGATTCAGTTCCATATAATAAATCCTGCTTGACAATAGAGGAGTTTTATTCTTCACAGTCCCTACACAAATACGCATCTCCAGGATAGAGTCTGTTTCTTCGTTGACGGCTTGCAACATAAATGCCGCCACATTAGCTATCACATATTTTCGTCCTTTATCCAATGCATATTGCCAACGTGCCCGCTCCATGTTTACCAATAGGCGGTCGCGATAATAATCCGTAGTATCTGTCACTCCCCAGCCATTCACACGAACCAGCTCTTCCTGCATCTTATGATAAAGCGGGGAAGCGGGTTGCGCCCGGTGAAAAGCGGCGTTAGGATTTGCACGCAAAGAGTCGAGAGCGGCCATTGCAAACTTCACGTCACATTGTTTTAAAGGAATGTGGTCGTTCGAATCATTCCATCTGCGCTCCGGAGGCAAGAATCCGAATTTCAATTGACACACATACGAAAGATAGGCGGCTGTTAACTGATACTCCACGTCTGCCAGCAGACGGTTCATCGTTTTCCCTTCACGCAGTTTCAAGGTTCGTATCTGTTGCAATTCCTCACGGATGCTATCGACAGGATACAGATTCGGATTAACTCCATGTTGTGAAATGTTTCCTAACCAGAATAACATCGAGTCTGCCACCTGTACGGCAGGTTTATCGGATATGAGAGAATCGTTCAGCCAAAAGAATTCATCCTTTTCCTGATAATGTGCCAGCAAAACCGAATCCCAGGGAGTTACCGGATTTTCGTTCAGGCAAATACGAATCATCTGATGAATGCTGTCTGCATTTATTTGATAAGCAGGATGGAACAGTTCCTGGAGGGAAGACAAAGAATCCGGTATCGGAGATTGAGGTTTCTCTTTTTTACAGGCTGCCAAGCAACCGAAGAGCAGGATGATTACTCCCCAAAGCAGTCGACTACTTTTCATAGACAGTCCCTCCATCAACGTCAATACACAAATTTTCTTTCGCTAAAATGGTTTGTGGAAAAATGGCGGACGCTTCATGAAGTAAGACAGATTCATCTTCATAACGGGCGGAAAAATGTCCGATCACCAGTTGTCTCACATTGGCATCCAAAGCAAGCTGCGCAGCTTGCGCAGCAGTGGTATGATAAGTTTCCTTAGCGCGTGCCTGCTCGGTCTGTGCAAAGGTGGCCTCATGGAAAAGCAAATCTACATTTTTAATTTGTTCAGCAAGGGACGGACGATAGATTGTATCGGAACAATAAGCATATTTACGCGCCGGAGCCGAAGGGCGGGTTAAACGTAAATTGGGTATTACTTCTCCTCGGGAGTTACAAAATCCGCTCCGTTCTTGATGCGGTTCAGTTCATAGACCGGGACTTTATAAAAGTCTACCATGTCCCTGATGATATGATTAGGACGCTGTTTTTCTTCAAAAAGGAAACCACAACAGGGAATTCGATGTTTTAAAGGGATTGTGGTTACAGTCACCGAACGGTCATCGTAAATGAGCATCGGTTCTTTCGTTTCGAATTCATGGAAGAACACCTTATAAGTCAAAGTCTTGCAAAAGAAAGCAAGCATCGGCGCAAACAACTCTTCCAGTCCTCTTGGAGAATGAATATGTAAATCAGCAGTTCTCCCTAATAATCCGAATGTAGAGATCAGTCCCAACAATCCGAAACAATGGTCACCATGTAGATGAGAGATGAAGATATGATTTAATCGGGAAAATTTCAGTCGCGAGCGGCGTAATTGCATCTGTGCTCCCTCGCCACAATCAATCATAAATAGTTTTTCACGCAAGTTTACGACTTGAGAGGTCGCAAAATGTCGCGTAGTAGGCAAAGCAGAACCGCATCCCAATATATGTAACTCAAATTTTTCCATGGTATGCAAAGATAGGACATTTCACATTTAATCTTGCAAAGGAAAAGGAAATATTTCACCCCAGGGTTACACAGATTAATACAGATTTTGATAATTTATTTTTAGACATAAGAACAAAAGAACATAAAGGCAGCGCTTTGAAAATTATGTCTGTTGCTTATTGAACTGCTATTTTATTTTTATTCTTTTGTTCTTATGTCTGAATTAAATTCCCTCTTATCTTCATTTCTTAAATCTGTGGTGAATAAAAAAAGCGCCCCCAAACGGGAGCGCCTTTCATTGGAAAATATTTTATTCAGATTATTTCTTTCCTTCCAACTGTTCTTTCAATGCAGCAAGAGCGTCGATATCGCCCAGCGTAGTTGAAGCAGCCTGGTTCTGGATCATCGGAGAATCTTCTCTCTTGTTGCTAGAAGATGACTTCTTAGCACCAGAAGCAGCTTTCTTTTCTGCTCTTTCTTCAGCCTTAGCTACATCTTCGAAGATACGGCTGTGAGACAGGATGATTCTCTTAGCGTCTTTGTTGAACTCGATCACTTTGAATTCAAGTTTCTCATCCAACTGTGCTTGTGAGCCGTCTTCTTTTACAAGATGTTTCGGAGTTGCGAAACCTTCTACACCGTAAGGAAGAGCTACAACAGCACCCTTATCCAACATTTCGATGATTGTACCTTCGTGTACAGAACCTACAGTGAACACAGTTTCGAATACATCCCAAGGATTTTCTTCGAGTTGTTTGTGCCCAAGGCTCAAACGACGGTTTTCTTTGTCGATTTCCAATACCTGAACTTCGATGTCAGCACCAATCTGAGTAAATTCTGATGGGTGTTTTACTTTCTTAGTCCAAGACAGGTCAGAGATGTGGATCAAGCCGTCAACACCTTCTTCGATTTCTACGAATACACCGAAGTTAGTGAAGTTACGAACTTTTGCAGTATGCTTAGAACCTACAGGATACTTTTCTTCGATAGTTTCCCATGGATCTTGTTTCAGTTGTTTGATACCCAAAGACATCTTACGTTCTTCACGATCAAGTGTCAGCACAACAGCTTCTACTTCGTCGCCTACCTTCATGAAATCTTGTGCAGAACGCAGGTGTTGGCTCCAAGACATTTCTGAAACGTGGATCAAACCTTCTACGCCCGGAGCGATTTCGATGAATGCACCGTAGTCAGCCATAACGACCACTTTACCTTTCACCTTGTCACCAACCTTCAAGTCAGTATCAAGCGCATCCCATGGGTGCGGGGTCAGTTGTTTCAAGCCAAGAGCGATACGTTTCTTTTCGTCATCGAAGTCAAGGATAACAACGTTGAGTTTCTGATCCAGCTCAACCACTTCTTTCGGATCGCTAACACGTCCCCAAGAAAGGTCAGTGATGTGGATCAAACCGTCTACGCCACCAAGGTCGATGAATACACCGTAAGAGGTGATATTTTTAACAGTTCCTTCAAGAACTTGTCCTTTTTCAAGTTTACCGATAATTTCTTTCTTCTGTTGTTCCAGTTCAGCTTCGATAAGAGCTTTGTGAGAAACAACAACGTTTTTGAATTCCTGGTTGATTTTAACCACTTTGAATTCCATTGTTTTGCCAACGAATACATCATAGTCGCGGATCGGTTTAACGTCGATCTGAGAACCCGGCAAGAATGCTTCGATTCCGAATACGTCTACGATCATACCACCCTTAGTGCGGCACTTGATGTAACCCTTGATAATTTCTTCATTTTCCAGAGCAGCGTTAACGCGATCCCAAGAACGAGTAGCGCGAGCTTTTCTGTGTGACAGAACGAGCTGTCCTTTTTTGTCTTCCTGATTTTCGATGTATACTTCTACTGTATCACCGATCTTCAGATCCGGATTGTAACGGAACTCATTCAATGGGATGATACCGTCTGATTTGTAACCGATGTTCACAACTACTTCACGCTTGTTCATTGCGATTACGGTTCCGTCAACAACCTCACGGTCGTTCACTTTGTTAAGCGTACCGTCGTAAGCTTTTTCCAGTTCATCGTGGCTAACGTTGGTTACTGTTTCGCCATTTTCATAAGCATCCCAGTTGAAATCTTCAATAGGAGCTACGTTCTTTAAGTTTTCCATTAATAAATAAATTGTTTAATACTTTAATTAAATAAGACATTATATTATCTATAAATCGGGCGCAAAGGTAGGAATATTTTCTTGATTGACAAAAGAATGGCAGAAGAAAAGAGAATTATATCCGTATTTTTTGTAATATTGCAATCTTTAATTTATACAGTTTTTGCCATGGACGAGAGATTGGACAAAGTCAAGGTGCAATGCGACTATTTACCGCTTATTAATTTTGCGATACAACAAAACGGTGCATCAATCATTCATCAGCTTTCTATTGAGAATACAACGCCTGCCCCGCTGAAGGACATTCAGGTACAAATCACGACAGAACCGACTTTCGGAAACGCCGCTCCGATAGCTGTGGCACAGATTCCGCCCAATGAATCGATATGCCTGTCGTCATTCAATCTCACTTTGTCCGCCAACTATTTCACACAGCTGACCGAACGTTTATCCGGCAATCTGAAAATTGAAATTACTTCCGAAGCAGAATCCGTATTCTGCCAAACCTACCCTATCGACATTCTGGCATACGACCAATGGGGAGGGCTTAATGTATTGCCCGAAATGCTGGCCGCTTTCATCACCCCCAATCATACAGCTATTGTGCCGATCATCAAGAGAGCCGCTTCCATCCTGGGACAATGGACTGATAATCCGTCCCTTGACGAATATCAAAGCCGCACTCCGGACCGGGTAAGGAAACAGATGGCCGCCATCTACACGGCTATCACGGAACAACAGATTATATACAGCACCATCCCCGCCAGCTTCGAGGAATATGGGCAACGTGTACGGCTAGTCGACTCCGTAATGGCACAAAAACTGGGAACCTGTCTGGATATGGCCTTGCTCATGCTTCCTGCCTGGAAGCAATCGGTCTGAATGCACTCATTATCATCACTCAAGGGCATGCTTTTGCGGGAGCCTGGCTAGTGCCGGAGACTTTTCCGGATCCTACCATTGACGATGTTTCCCTGTTAACCAAACGGACAGCCGAAGGAATCTACGACATTACCTTAATTGAAACGACCTGCATGAACATGGGCCATTCGTCCGATTTCGACGATGCTGTGAAGAAAGCGAACGGAAAGTTGACGGATGGAAACAGTTTCATTCTTGCCATAGATGTGAAAAGAGCGAGACATTCGGGCATCCGCCCCATCCCCCAACGCATTTTGCATGGACAGGTATGGGAAGTAGAAGAAAAGGAGACCGACATTCAAAAAAGTGCCGTTCATGCCACTCCGCAAAGTATCAATCCGTATGATTTATCGGGCAATGAAACCCAGACCGTAATCACCAAACAACTGTTATGGGAAAGACGGTTGCTGGATTTAAGCCTGCGCAACAACCTGCTGAATATCCGGATTACCAAAAACACGCTCCAACTCATCCCGGCTAATCTATCCTGTCTGGAAGATGCATTGGCCGACGGAGAAGAATTCCGCATCCTCCACCGCCCTGCCGATTGGGAAAGTCCGGCGATGGACTTCGGGATTTATTCCTCCATACCGGAGTCTGATCCCATGGTTGGTTTCATCAACTCGGAACTTTCACAGAAAAGGTTACGTTTCTATCTGCCCGAAAACGATTTAGGTAAGGCACTGACTCACTTATACCGCTCTTCGCGTACTTCTATCGAAGAGAATGGAGCCAACACACTCTATCTGGCTCTCGGACTTTTGAATGGTACGAGACACCTTCCAGCGAACGTCCCCGCTATGCCCCCATCTTGCTATTACCGGTTGAAATTATCCGTAAATCAGCAGCCAAAGGTTACGTAATCCGTTCCCGGGAAGAGGAAACGATGATGAATATCACCTTATTGGAAATGCTTCGCCAAAACTTCGGAATCTCCATATCAGGATTGGACCCGTTACCTACCGACGAAAGCGGTGTAAACGTCAAACTGATCTATTCCATTATCCGCAACAGCATCAAGAACCAGCGTAAATGGGACGTGGAAGAGCAAGCGATTCTGGGTATCTTCTCTTTCAACAAGTTCATCATGTGGAATGATATTCACAACAATGCCAACAAACTGGTTCAGAACAAGATTGTGTCCAGCCTCATCAACGGAAAGATAGAATGGGAAGCCGCCACAGAGGAAATAGATGCAACAGATATGGACAAACAAGTGTCGCCCGCAGACATTGTATTACCCATCATCGCCGATTCTTCGCAGCTGGAAGCTATCTACGAAGCCGTACACGACAAGACTTTCATCCTGCACGGCCCTCCGGGAACAGGAAAATCGCAAACGATTACCAATATCATCGCCAACGCGCTTTACAAAGGAAAACGAGTCTTATTTGTAGCGGAAAAGATGGCTGCCCTCTCCGTTGTGCAAAACAGATTGGCAGCTATCGGCCTAGCTCCATTCTGTCTGGAAATTCATTCCAACAAAACAAAGAAATCCGCCGTTATCTCGCAACTGAAAGAAACTACGGAAATTATCAGGCAGACACCTCCCGAAGAATTCAGAAAGGAAGCGGAACGCCTGCTGAATTTACGGGCGGAATTGAATCAATATATCGAAGCCCTGCATAAAGAATACCCGTTCGGAGTTTCATTATATGACGCCATTATTCATTATCAATCCGTGGACGTCGAATCTTGTTTTGATATTCCACAAGCTTATCTGGATACATTAGATAAAGACACATTTGCCCAATGGAAGATGCCATCGAGCTGCTAGTCCGGACGGCCAATGCGTGTGGACATCCTTACCAGCATCCATTAACCGGTATCTCGATTACCGAATATTCATCAGCCGTTAAGGAGGGATCCTCCCAACTGCTCACCGGATTTATCGACCTGTTGACCACCATCCGGCAGAAGCTGGATGTATTCTCCATACTTCTAAAAGATACGGATATACACCCTACACGCAAGGATTTCCAGACAATCTCCCACATCATCCGGAGAATACTCGACATTCCGGAACTGACTCCCGGATTGCTGACTTTGCCATTGCTCAACGAAACACTGAATGAATACCGGGAAGTAGTGGTTCACGGACGGAAACGGGATGAACAAAGGAAAGAGATAGAAACCGGATTCATCCAAGAAATCCTGTCCATCAACGCAAAGCAGATGTTAGCCGAATGGAACCGGGTATCCGGTCAATGGTTCCTTCCCAGATATTTCGGACAACGGAAAATCAGAAAGGCAATCAACGTATATGCTTTAAAAACGATTGAAACAGAAGACATCAAACCTCTGCTCCACCGCATTATCCGGTATCAGGAAGAAGCAGAAGCCGTCCGGAAATACATCGGGCAACTTCCCTCCCTATTCGGACGCCCCGGCAAGAACGATGATTGGAACACCATTGAGCAGATAATCGACGACATGACTTCCCTTCATTCGCATTTGTTGAACTACGCAAAAGACATTGCCAAAGTTTCGCAAATCAAGCAGAATTTGTCCGCACAACTCACTGAAGGAATTCAAACATTCAGAGACATCCATGCTCATTCTTTCAATGAACTGTATCAGCTCGCAGATACACTCACAGCCACCGAAAAGAAATTGTCCGGCATGCTGGGTATCTCGATCGAAGAACTTTATACCGATTCAGCCGACTGGATAACGATTGCCTTGTCAAAAGCCCGAACCTGGAAAGAGAACCTCGACAAGCTCAAGGACTGGTATCAGTGGCTACAAGCTACCAAACCCTGCATAGTCTGGGAATAGGATTTATCGCGACGGAATATAAAGAAAAGAATATTCCTACCAGCCAACTTACAGACAGCTTCCGCAAGAGTTTCTATCAGGCGGCTATCCGGTATATCATTGCCAAAGAGCCGACTTTGGAATTATTCAACGGTAAGATATTCAATGATATCATTGCTAAATACAAACAAATATCCGCCAAATTCGAAGAAACGACCCAAAGAGAATTATTTGCCCGGTTGGCCTCCAACATTCCGTCTTTCACTCACGAAGCCATCCAAAGTTCCGAAGTGGGTATCCTTCAAAAGAATATCCGCAACAATGCCCGCGGCATATCTATTCGCAAGCTATTCGACCAATTCCCACTTTGTTGTCGCGCATGTGCCCGTGTATGCTGATGAGTCCTCTTTCCGTCGCTCAATTCATCGATACGGACGCTGATAAATTTGATTTGATTGTCTTTGATGAAGCCTCACAGATGCCTACTTATGAAGCGGTGGGCGCCATTGCACGGGGTAAAAACGTCATTATCGTAGGCGACCCGAAACAAATGCCTCCTACCAGTTTCTTCTCGGTCAACACCATTGATGAAGACAACATTGAAATGGAAGATTTGGAGAGTATCCTTGACGACTGTCTCGCTCTGTCTATCCCTTCCAAATATTTATTATGGCACTACCGAAGCAAACATGAGAGCCTCATCGCTTTCAGCAACTCCGAATATTACGATAACAAACTGATGACTTTCCCCTCACCGGACAACATTGAATCGAAAGTCAGGATAGTCAACATCAACGGTTACTATGATAAAGGCAAGTCGCGCCAGAACCGGGCGGAAGCTCAAGCTGTGGTGGACGAAATAGCCAGAAGATTGAGAAGCGAGGAATTAAGAAAGAAAAGTATCGGTGTAGTCACTTTCAGCATTGTCCAACAAGCCTTGATAGAAGACCTATTATCCGACCTTTTTATCTTTTACCCCGAACTGGAAACTCTTGCGCTGGAATGCGACGAACCGTTATTTATCAAGAATCTGGAGAATGTGCAGGGAGACGAACGCGATGTTATTCTCTTCTCTGTGGCTATGGCCCGGATGCAGAAGGGCGCGTCAGCATGAATTTTGGACCACTGAACCGGGCAGGCGGCGAAAGAAGATTGAATGTAGCCGTTTCCCGTGCCCGGTATGAGATGATTATCTATTCCACCCTAAGGTCGGAGATGATCGACCTGAACCGGACTTCTTCTATTGGAGTAGCCGGACTAAAACGTTTCCTCGAATATGCGGAGAAGGGAACCCGAAGCACCATCAGCAGTGTGCCAAGACAACTGTCGGAAGCAACAGTCTCCATCGAAACGATCATTGCCGACAGACTGCGCTCATTGGGTTACACCGTGCATACAGACATAGGTTGCTCCGGATACAAGATAGACATAGGTATCGTCGACACCGAAAATACCTCTAACTATCAGTTAGGTATTATCTGCGACGGTAAAAACTACAAACGCACCAAGACCGCACGTGACCGGGAAATTGTGCAGAATAATGTATTGAAAGCACTCGGATGGGACATCTACCGGATATGGACAATGGACTGGTGGGAAAAGCCGGACGAAGTAATGGCAACTATCCAAGAGCTATCGCCCGGAAAAAGAATTCAAAGGTCGGTTCAATGACAGCAGCCGAAATCAATTCTACTCCGACAGAAGTGGCAGCACCTGCACCGACGGCACAGATAACCAACAATGAAATTTCATTCGTACTCAAGGCATCGCCTGTTGCTCCTGAAAAGCAAGCAGCTTCCGTTCTTTCTACTCAAAACCGGATAGAACAAAAGTACAAGTTTGCAAAGATCACCCCATACAGTTATTCACCGGAAGACTTTTTCTTTACGAACAGTTACGCTATCCTCCTCTCCCAAATACGGAAGATTATGGAAAGCGAGGCGCCAATCAGTAAATCCCTGCTCTGTAAGAAAATCCTGTCCGAATGGGGAATCAGCGCTTGGGAACACGGGTAGAGGCACAGATAGAAACAGCACTCGACACATTGAATATCTATCGCACAGAATACGAAGGACTTGTCTTCTGCTGGAACGACAAAGAGCAATGCGCTTCCTATTCAATCTATCGCCCGGTTTCCGACCGGGAAGCGATAGACATACCACCTGAAGAAATAGCCAATGCCATCCGGCAACTATTGACCGACTCCATCAGCCTGCCTGCGGCAGATTTGATAAAAGCATGCGCACAACAGTTCGGCTTTGCCGTATGGGATCGAACATAGACGCTACCATGCAAAGAGGTATTCGCGAAGCTGTGAAAAGGAATTACGCCAAGATAGAAAATGAACGGGTAACGATTGCCAATTAGATTAATACCCTTTCTCCAAACATTTCAAACGGTTAATAGAATCGGATACATACGCATTGTCCGGTTCTATTGACCGCCAATAACAAAGTTCTCCAGTCAGCCGTTTCAGATAGACAGGATCACTCGAGCCAATCCGGCGCTGATGTTCCGCCAAGCCTTTTGTCAGGATAAAATAGACATTCTTCCGGATCTCTCTCTTTCTGGCTTTAGGGATTGTCAGTTTCGCACCGGAAGAAACAGATACTCCTGTAATAATCTTCCTGCCATACTCATTGATAAAACGGGTCTTCTTATGATTCGGTTCGAATTTCTCATCACGGATGATTTGTTTGATCCGGGGAATGATTTGTTCTTTGGGAAACACATCTCCCGAAAAGTCAGGTCATCGGCATAACGGGTATAAGTCAGTCCGTATTCCGCTGCCAATGCAGCCAATTTCTTGTCCATCTCATACCCCACGATATTGCTTAACGCCGGACTTGTAGGCGCTCCCTGCGGCAAGTGCCTGTACAAGCAGCACAACACTCCCAATACTTTAGACACATTTTCCGGATAACCAATTTTCTCAAATGTCTTTTTCACCCTCCGGCTCCGTATCGAAAAGAAAAAATCATGAATATCCATTTTCAAGATATACCGTTTTCCCAGATGGGGACTGGCATTATCAACCACAGAATGACCGCTCCGGAAACCTACTGCCGCCGGATGAATCATTGTCACAGATGATAATATTCGAGAATTAATGGTGGTTTGAATAGATTGTAATTCTTTGTCAGGAGCAGAAATCATCCGATAACCTCCCTTTCTTTTTCTCATCCAGAACTCCCGGTAATGTTCGGAAACATCCCGTAGAATCTCCTTCAACCGTGCCGTTTCCACTCCCAACAAGTTGGCACACCAAACAACAGCCGATTCATCAAACTTTTGAACATACTGCGCTCTCGGAACAGTTTCTCCCAAAGCATGCCTAAGCCAGGCTCCGTGTTCCCATTTTACCTTAGTAGTCTTTTCTTCCTTACCACTGCTTGTTGCTTTCCATCTTTTATACCCCTCCTGTTTCCTGCTTGAGGAAATCATCTTATAAACCAGGAAAGCGGTGATAACAATGATCGTTATTAAAATTCCGTCCATTTTGTATATGCATATAAAAAGAGAGAAGAGAGGATGAGTTATTTACTAAAATAAATTTAGGTATTTATACCTTAGAATTTATTTTCTAGGAAAATACCTGTGCTTATGAGGCGACTACACCTCTTTGATGCTAAATTTTGCCCTCATCCTCTCTTATACAAAGATAAGTAAAATCTTTCGATAAAACAACCGGAACGAAGAAAACTATCGGTTGAACAACTCAAACGTGAACTTACAGCCTATTCCTCCGAATTTCCAATTTTCGCTGCTCACAAAAACTCCTACGTCAAAAATATGCGTACCGATGCCATATCCTACTTCCAGATAAGGTTGAAGGTGCGGCATAGAGAGGGCACTGATATAAATACGTTCATTCTGCACATAACGGGTGTACTTCATCAGATGCCGGAGAATAAGGAACGGAGCTTCGTAGGTGAAATGCCCCCGTACATAACGGCGGAGGAATTATACCAACGTGAGTCAAGCACCTGAAATACTCCGCCGATTTCATCATTCCAACCTACGGGAAGATTATGGCGGGAGAAATTGGCAAAGTCCACAAAATACAACTCATCCTGATTGGTGAATGCTCCGAATCCGAAACGATAATAAATATTACGCATCAATCCCAACCGGATTTGATGCTGAAGGTCAAACTCTATTCTTTCATATTCACCCGTACTCTTGAACACTCCTTTAATACCTCGTTCATAATCGACCGAGAAAGTCGGGTATAAAGAATGGAGGTTAATCTTTCGCTTTCCGTTCATATAATAATAGAGTCCCGGAGTCCACTCTATCCGGATGCGGGGAGCGAAACTGATATAAGTGTTCTTGAATTTATCCATAAATTCCGGGGGCGGCATCGGATAATCGCCAGTGATTACAAAGCGGGAAGGCTCTACCGCTGTTCTTTTATGGGCCGAGAACCCCAGACCGATATCCAGTCCGTTGACTACTTCAACGGTATGACGGAAGTTAAAATACAAGTCCTTGAAATAATCGAGATGAATTAAATCGAAATTGAAGATACTGTCCGGCATAGCTTTCAGTTCGTCCAGCACTTTACTACTATAAATACGGTTACCGTTACCCACATTCAACCGGAAGAATCCCCGCTTCTGCGGCCAGTATTCAAAATCGGCATTCAATGACCAGTAGAATTCCTTACGCGTAAAGTTGTATCCGAGTTTAGGCACAATGCGAAGTAATTTATCCCCTCTGAAAAGACGGTTATAACGAAAATCCTGTCGATAAGACAAACCGTTGCTTCCACTATAACTGAATAAGAGCGGATTGATAAACGGAGAAAATCGCACACTTCCGATATTGGACAAATTGAATTTATAATCTTCTACCATCAAATCACCCATCGTTCCCCAAAAGGCCTGACTCTTGGACGGCTTTTCTACCGTTGTCGTGTCACGTCTAAGCGTATAGTCATGATATAGTTTTTTCTCACTTTCATTCAAAGGAATCGGCCGCATGATAGCAAAGGTAGAGGCGTCCGTCTTATAAGCGTTCGTGTCACACTGTAAAGAGAAAGATTCCGAAAGATTATATTTTCTCTTCTCTTTCTTGCGCACCTTTTTTTCTTTCAGTTCGATGGATTTATAATCTAAAGAAGCGGTGTAATTACCATCCACCTTATTTCCGAGAAATTTGAAAAGAGCTTCTACGTCATAACGCACCGGCAGGAATTCATTTTTCTTGCCTACATCTCCCATCTGAATCCAACAGGTAAATGTTATCAGCTCCGATCTTCCCGAAAAACGAATTTCACGAACACTCCAAACGTTACTGCTGACCACCATATAGCCACCCACCAACTGATCGCTCTTAGTGCGGGGGATAAAGCGAACCCGATAATCCAGATTGTTAGGATCTCCCATCACGCTGTCTATCCGGTATTTATAATATTTCTGTCCGTTTTTGGCCAGTGGTGACAATAAGCGTTCATCATTCAATAAAGAAGAAGAGTAGATATTTACATTAAAGTACTCGAGCAATCCAGGCAATCCCCTATTTCCTCTCACAGTTCCCTGGGAAGCCTTTACTTTCTGATCGTAAATATTGGGAGCCGTATAATGAAGATCACTATATGTTTCAAGCAGATATTCGCGAACACCCTTTTGCAAACGAAACATAGAAGGTACATAACGGAGAATAAAATTCTTCTTCTGAATGTCCATCTTACCTTTTATATATAGGTTCGCGCGATAATCACTGACTATCGTTTCATACAAAGGTGCAAAAGTCATCACACGTTCTATAATGGAGTCAGCAGAGATTTCCTGATGGGTATAAGGATTCATTATATAATTATTGGCTGTCCCCTTTGGTATAAAAGAGAACAGACACAATATGCATCCTATCAATATTTTATCTCTCAATCGTCGTATCTCCTTCATTAACGTAGGCAAATATAAAAAAGAATATCGAAAAGCAAGAGAAGTTGGACACTAAAAAGAGTTATCAGAAGAAAACCTTCACATTATTCAAAATAACATGGAGATGAACTAAATCTTTGGCGCGGTTGTCTCGAAATAAATGCAGGAGCTCTGCATATTCTGCTATTCTCTTCATATATAAAAAACGAAAATCCTCTTTCAACTATCACCACCTTTCTAAAACTCTTTATTCATCGCACTTACAGAGCGGTGATAGGTTGAAAGAGGAATTAATAAAACCTGTATGGAAGAAGTTATAATATGAAGGGGATTTCAACAATAATGGGAAAAATACAAAGTTCCAATATCTGTAAATATAAGAGCCCCCTGAAAACATATTAATGACTAAATCAACCCTTCTATCTTTTTATTTATCACTTTATTCTTGACAAAGAAGAAAATTGTCGTATCTTTGCGATACTCTTCATATCAACCAGGCAGGGAACCTGCCTCGTTTCGTGGCAGGCATTTTTATGCCTGTCCTGATGCTTCATATGGCGGTTTCGTACCCCCGTGTGGAGTGTTAATGCACCCACTGCCTGGTTGGTGAAGAGTAACGGGAAAGGCGGAACCGCTCTTATTTCATAGAAAATCTTCGCCTACCACCTTATTCATAATTATATTATGGAAACAAAACAAGTTACCGTTCAACCAGCGGTGGGAGGCATGATAAAGGCTTCCAAAGATTCATTTGTTATTCCTAAAGAAGAATTAAAGGATTTCTACCTTAAATTCGCTTTCCTCCTGAACCCGGATTCCTGCTCCATAAACCGCACCGAATTCGAACTTTTAAACATTCTGCTGAAAGACCTGAAAAAAATCCTGGCAGCATTGACTCACCTCAACACCCATCCTTGGATGAAGGCATTGCAGAAATCCAAATTTCATGCGGTGTTTACTCCCTACAAGACAACTTGAGCAAAAAAGAGCGTATGCAGATGAACACCTCTATGGGTAAACACCTACAATTTCTTACCCAAATGGCTGTGAACAGCCCAGTGTTCAAACTGTTATTCAAGAACTATCACAACCATTATATCCAAGTGGAAAGTTTGGTTAAACAGATGGCTAAAGAAATCAACGAACAGCAACAATAAGAATAGAAGTTGGAGAATCAACAGAGGGGGTACTTTTAGAAAAACACATTATTTTTCAAAATACCCCCTCTAAAATAGGGGTACTTTCAGAAAAAACATATAATTTTGCGCCATCAACCGATAAAAAAATAGACCATTTATGTCAAAAATGCGTTTTTTTGCCTTACAAGAGCTTTCCAACCGGAAACCTCTGGAAGTTATTGCCCCTTCCAACAAACTCTCTGATTATTATGGTAGCCACGTGTTCGACCGCAAGAAGATGCAGGAGTATCTTCCCAAAGAAGCTTACAAAGCTGTAACCGACGCTATCGAAAAAGGTACGCCTATCAGCGTGAAATAGCAGATTTAATTGCTAACGGTATGAAAAGTTGGGCTAAGTCACTCAACGTCACTCACTACACACACTGGTTCCAGCCTCTGACAGACGGAACAGCCGAAAAGCATGACGGCTTTATCGAATTCGGCGAAGATGGCGGAGTGATTGAACGCTTCTCCGGAAAACTACTGATCCAGCAAGAGCCGGATGCTTCTTCTTTCCCTAACGGCGGCATCCGCAACACTTTCGAAGCACGAGGATATACAGCCTGGGATGTTTCTTCACCGGCATTCGTAGTAGATACCACTCTTTGTATCCCCACTATCTTCATTTCTTATACAGGTGAAGCGTTGGATTACAAACTCCATTGTTGAAAGCACTTGCCGCTGTAGATAAAGCAGCAACGGAAGTCTGTCAGCTATTCGACAAGAACATCACACGCGTATATACCAATTTAGGATGGGAACAGGAATATTTCCTTGTAGACTCCTCCTTATATAATGCACGCCCCGACCTCTGCCTGACAGGACGGACACTGATGGGGCACTCTTCTGCCAAAGACCAACAGTTGGAGGATCATTATTTCGGCTCTATCCCTCCACGTGTCACTGCATTTATGAAAGAACTCGAAATCGAGTGTCACAAACTCGGTATTCCTGCCAAAACCCGTCATAACGAAGTAGCTCCCAACCAATTTGAGTTGGCCCCTATTTTCGAAAACTGTAACCTTGCCAACGATCACAACCAGCTCGTCATGGATTTGATGAAGCGTATCGCCAGGAAGCATCATTTTAATGTACTCCTGCACGAAAAGCCATATAGCGGAGTAAACGGTTCGGGCAAGCACAACAACTGGTCACTCTGCACAGATACCGGTATCAATCTGTTCGCTCCCGGAAAGAATCCGAAAGGCAATATGCTATTCCTCACATTTCTGGTAAACGCCTTAATGATGGTTTATAAAAACCAGGATTTATTGCGTGCTCCATCATGAGCGCCAGCAACAGCTATCGTTTGGGAGCCAATGAAGCTCCTCCCGCCATCCTCTCTTGCTTTCTGGGTTCACAACTCTCGTCTACTCTCGACGAAATTGTCCGCCAGGTAGGAAATGAGAAAATGACGCCGGAAGAAAAAACCACACTGAAGTTAGGCATCGGACGTATCCCCGAAATTTTACTGGATACCACCGACCGCAACCGTACTTCTCCTTTCGCATTCACCGGAAACCGTTTCGAATTCCGCGCCGCAGGTTCTTCTTCCAACTGTGCTGCCTCTATGATTGCAATCAATGCGGCCATGGCAAACCAGCTGAACGAATTCCGGGCATCGGTAGAAAAGCTGATGGAAGAAGGAGTTGGCAAAGACGAAGCTATCTTCCGCCTGCTGAAAGAAACAATTATCGCCTCCGAGCCGATTCGTTTCGAAGGGGACGGTTATTCCGAAGAATGGAAACAAGAAGCTGCACGCCGCGGACTGACTAATATCTGCCACGTACCGGAAGCCCTGATGCACTATATTGATAACCAATCCAAATCAGTACTTATCGGCGAACGTATCTTCAACGAGACCGAATTGAACAGCCGTCTGGAAGTGGAACTGGAGAAATACACCATGAAGGTGCAAATCGAAGGCCGTGTATTGGGCGACCTCGCCATCAATCACATCGTACCAACTGCCGTTGCCTATCAGAACCGTTTGCTCGAAAATCTTCGCGGACTGAAAGAAATATTCCCGGCTGAAGAATATGAAGTATTAAGTGCCGACCGTAAAGAACTGATTCGTGAGATTTCACACCGGGTCACTTCTATCAAAGTACTCGTGCGCGACATGACCGAAGCAAGAAAAGTAGCCAACCACATGGAAAACTACAAAGAAAGGGCATTCGCATACGAAGAAAAAGTACGCCCGTATCTTGACCAAATCCGCGACCACATCGACCACCTGGAGATGGAAGTGGATGACGAAATATGGCCGTTGCCTAAATATAGAGAACTGTTGTTTACCAAATAAAATGTCTGCAAGATTGCACGAAAGCTCCCACTTTTGTGCAATCTTTTTATAGATTCGTTCATTTTCTCATTTTTTCTTTTTACTTTTGTGCTGTATAACACAGTTTTGTAGCACTCATGGTAAAAATGAATATGTCAGACATCGATATTTCGGAACCATTATCCGATATGTTAGCTCCTCTAAACAATGAGCAAAAGGAGTTTCTGATGAATAATTATACGATACAAACCTACAAAAAGAATGAAACCATCTACTGTGAAGGAGAAACGCCACATCATCTGATGTGTCTCATCAGTGGAAAAGTGAAAATCTTCAAAGATGGTGTGGGGGGTAGAAGTCAAATTATCCGCATGATTAAACCACGCGAATACTTTGCATATCGTGCTTATTTTGCCAAACAAGATTTTGTAACTGCCGCAGCAGCTTTCGAACCTTCCGTTGTTTGCCTGATTCCTATGAGTGCCATCACTACGCTGGTTGCCCAAAATAATGACTTGGCCATGTTCTTTATCCGCCAACTTTCCATTGACTTGGGTATCTCTGACGAACGTACCGTTAATCTGACACAAAAACATATTCGCGGACGCTTGGCCGAATCACTCATCTTCCTGAAAGAAAGTTATGGACTGGAAGAAGACGGTTCTACGTTGAGCATTTATCTTTCACGTGAAGATCTGGCAAATCTTTCCAATATGACTACTTCGAACGCTATCCGTACCTTGTCGCAATTCGCTACGGAAAGACTGATTACTATCGACGGAAGAAAAATCAAAATCATCGAAGAAGAAAAGCTGAAGAAAATAAGCAAGATTGGGTAAGAGAGTTTCTGCACCAATCGTTCCACCCTAAATAGTGAACATACATATAGAAAATATAATTGCAGACATAAAACGTGGCAACAAACAGGCTTTCAAAAAGCTATTTGATGACTACTATCCTATTCTTTGCGTGTTCGCATCCCACTATATTGAAGACAAAGAAGTTTGCAAAGACATCGCACAAGATGTATTGTTAGCTTATTGGGAACGGAAAGAAGATTTTGACGACATTTTGAAAGTAAAAAGCTTCCTTTATACCGTCACCCGAAATAAATGTCTGAATCACTTAAAACATGAGCAATTAGATATTCCCTATTTTTCTGGACAGGAAGAGTTCGATAGTGGCTTCGAAGCTGCCATTATCGAACAGGAAACATTCCACATGGTTCGCAAAGCGGTAGAAGAATTGCCTACCCAAATGCGAAATATCATCTTATATTCTATGAAAGGGTTAAAAAACCATGAGATTGCTGACAAATTGCAAATTTCAGAAGGCACTGTCCATACGTTAAAGAAATTCGCCTATCGCAAACTTCGCGAAAGTCTCAAAGGCATAAATTACACCTTATTACTATTTTTATGCAAATAAAGTAACTTTTTGATTACCCCGTTTTTTCGATTGGATTGTTTTACTTATATAACAAATCGAACGATGAATTCATTTAAAGAAAAATTTAAAATTGCAAAAATCTTAGCTTCTCTATTCACTCATTCGTCTATCCCAGAGGAAGAAAAAGCCTACCGTGAATGGATTAATAAAAACCCGGAGCATCAAAAGCTAGCCAAACGAATATTGAATGGGGAAACGTATGAAAAAAACGCCCAATTAATCAAAAGTTTTTCTTCACAAAAAGCATGGGACAGAATCTATCCGCTACTAGGAGGAGAAAAAACATCCGGTTTTCTTTCATGGAACAGGAGTCTGAAATATGCGGCTCTTCTTTTACTATTGTTAATACCGATTTCATACCTTATTTATAATTGGGTAGCCGGAGAACCAATCGGTGAAATCACTCCAGGAACCCATGGCGGAGAACTGACTTTAAGTAATGGCAACACCTTCAACCTTTTTGAGAATGTCCTTCCGGAGGGTGTAATTAAAGTGTTCATCATTGACTCCAAAGGGATTAATTATCAAACTCCTGCCAACAAGCCCAAAGTGAAAGAAATCAAAAATACGCTTCGTACACTGCATGGTATGGAATGTCACATTGTCCTTTCAGATGGAACAAAAGTACATCTGAACGCAGAATCACAACTGACTTATCCGATTTGTTTCAGCGATAAGGAACGTATCGTACAGGTTGAAGGTGAAGCCTATTTTGATGTTGCTCCAGATAAAGCACATCCTTTTATCGTGCAAACACCGCACACTTCTATTCGGGTGACAGGAACTTCTTTCAATGTAAGGGCTTATGCGGATGAAGAAGTGGAAAGTACTACACTAGTTAGTGGAGCTATAGAGATTAGCAGTGAAAGCGAAGATTATGAATTGATTCCAAACCAACATTTCGTATATGACAAAAATAGTCGAAAAAGTACCGTATCTAACGTAAATACTGAATTATATACTTCCTGGGAGTCCGGATCATTCATTTTTATAAATGTTCCTCTCCAGAATGTAATGTCGTATCTTTCCAAATGGTACGGATTCAAATACACTTTTGAAGACGACGCAGCCAGACAGGTGCAAATTGGAGCTTATCTCAACCGCTATGCAAACATGAATCCGATTATTAACATGATAATGGAATTAAATATGGTAGACATAAAACAGAAAGAAGGTATACTGCACATTTCTTATAAACAATAACTATTAATACATATTATAACTAACGCATTATGAAAAAACGAACACAATCCTCCTCAAAGGGAGTATCTTATGTAAGCAGAAAATTCGTTAAGTTCTGTCTTTTATGGATATTCTCCCTTTCTTCACTTATGATTCAAGCACAAGACAATCAGCGAATCTCCGTTGATCTGAGAGGCGAAAGCTTGGAATCTACGCTTTGGTATTTGCAAAACCGTACAAAATTCATCTTTATGTACGCAACAGAAGATATCGCTAACATAACCGATATCAGCGTAAGGGCAAAAAACAAAACGATCACCGAAATTCTGGATGAATGTCTGGAAGGAACTAACCTGACTTATGAAGTATCAGGCACTGCCATCGTTATTAAGAAAAGAAAGACTAATAAAATCACGATTAGTGGGTGGATACGTGACGCAAGCGGTGAAGCACTTCCCGGAGCTACAGTCACTGTACGAGGTTCAAAGCATGGAGCTATCGCCGGACTAGACGGACATTACACTTTTAATATTCCTGCGCAAGAAGGGTTAATATTAACTTATTCATTCATCGGAATGGAGAAAAAGACTGTAAGATATACAGGAAAGAAAACGATTAATGTCACTCTAAACAGTTCCAGTACTGAAATCGACGAAGTGGTTGTAACCGGTTATCAAAATATTCAACGCCGTGACCTAGTAGGTTCTATTACCACAGTAAAAGCAAAAGATATTTTAATGCCTTCGTATACCACTATTGACCAAATGTTGCAAGGACGTGTGGCAGGTATGATTGTCACTAATACAAGTAGTCGTGTAGGTACTGCCCCGAAAATTCAAATCCGTGGTACCAGTACCTTACTGGGTAATCAAGACCCACTTTGGGTAGTTGACGGCATCATTCAGGAAGACCCCCTGGAATTGAATGCATCTTCTCTAATGACAGAGGACTTAAAAAACATTATCGGTAATCAGATTTCTTGGTTGAATCCTGCTGATATCGAAAGTATTAGTATTTTAAAAGATGCTTCTGCAACCGCTATTTATGGTTCAAAAGCATCGAATGGTGTTATTGAGATCACAACCAAAAAGAATACGACCGATCGTCTAAGTGTCAATTACACCTCTAATTTTGTAATGGGCACGCGTCCCAACTATGGACAGTTTAATTATATGAACTCCAAAGAAAGAGTACTATTCTCACAAGAAGCTTTTAACTGGGGAACACCTTATGGCACAGAACCAATCAAACAAATATATACTTATGAAGGATTATTGAATATGTATCTATCGCATGATATATCTTCTGAAGAATTTCTGGCACAACGCAATGTTTTGGAAACACAAAATACAGATTGGTTCAAACTACTAACCCGCCGTTCTTTTAGCCATAACCATAATATAAGTGTTTCCGGTGGAACAAATAAATACAGTTATGCAGCTTCTATGGGATATTCCAATAGCGAAGGGCAGGAAATAGGAAACGACAGTGAACGTATGACCGGACGCGTTGCCATCACCATACGCCCGGTACAAAAACTAACAATTAATGCAACGATCAACGGTAGCGTAAGTACGAATAACGGTTTTGCCGGAGGAGTCAATCCTATGGGGTATGCTACTACTACCAATCGTTCTATAGACCTGATGCTTACTATCAAATGAAAGCCTCATACCCATACAATAGCGGAGTCAAATCATTATCATACAATTTCGTAAATGAACGGAATAATAGTGGTTCTAAATCAAAATCAAGTTTCATGTCAGCTTCGCTGGACTTGAAATGGAATATTTTGGACTGGTTAACTTACCAATTTACTGGTGGATATTCAAATAATAACAGCACAAACGAAGCTTGGGAAACTGAACAAACGTTTTATATTGCTGAAACATATCGTGGTTATGATTTCAACTCTGTCTCACCAAACAGTAAAGAGTTTGGAGCAGCCTTACTCCCATTCGGAGGCGAATTATTCACAAATAACGCACAGCAGTACTCTTACAACATCCAAAATAAACTGCAATTCAGTAAAGCCTTTAATAATGAGAACCGAATTAATGCTTTAGTAGGTATGGAATTACGTTCTTCCACTAATAAAGGTGTCAGCAATACGGTATGGGGATATGCCCAGATAGAGGAGAAGTAATAACATTACCAACCACTCCACAAGCTTTTACACCTATTACAGGTTCTAAAGACGAAGGATGGGGGCTTTTAAAAAAGATATATGATGGTGGATGGAGAAAAGTCAATACTACAGACAATTACCTTTCCATATTCGCCACATTGGCATATTCACTCAAAAACCGATATGTTGTTAATGCAAATATACGTAATGATGCATCCAACCGTTTCGGTCAGGATGCTAATCACCGTATTGATCCTACCTATTCATTCGGTTTCTCCTGGAGAGCTTCAGAAGAGGACTTCATGAAGAAATATGTAAAATGGATAAACAACCTTAAACTTCCGCGGCACCTATGGTATTCAAGGAAATGCAGTAACGCGCATTAGTCCGGATTGATTTTAAATCAGGGGAAAGTGGTCTAATCATATAACAACAG
>ENA-OQDE01000081-OQDE01000081.1-human-gut-metagenome-genome-assembly--contig:-NODE-81-length-56827-cov-3.439559_pt1 | contig 56827 bp, 66 predicted proteins | sample MGYA00242768_ERZ504595 | MGnify/ENA primary metagenome ERZ504595 (study PRJEB26092, sample SAMD00036307) | human gut metagenome | host: Homo sapiens | study: EMG produced TPA metagenomics assembly of...
TAAAACCCCTTCCGGCAACGGAAAGGTCTTTGCTGGAGGCAAAAGTCCCTGCAGTAAAGCGTAGAACCTCATGTGTTTATGCAGATCTAAGGGAACTCAGTTCTGAGATGGGACTCTTAATGGCTGCTGCATAGATGCAGGCAGATATACAGCGGACTACCTGTAATGTGGGGACCTGCCATATCTGGCATGGGAAAAAGCGCATATCTGCGCAAACCTAAGTTACAGGCGTATCCGCCGATATTTAGTCTGACGCCTAAAGCGTCTGGAAGCACGTGACTTCAGTCATGTGAGGTTCACTCGTTAAAGGACGATTATATTGTAAGGGCTAAAGCTGTGTCATATATGATTGATGTTGATCCGGCGGTAGAATATGATGTGAATGAGCTGCAGAAAATAGCAAAATTAATGGCCGTTGATGAGATACATCTGTTTGATGATCAGGGAACTATTTACAGTGGTTCTGCGCCCAAGTATTTTGGCTATAATTTTGATTCCGGTACGCAGATGGAGTATTTTAAGCCTATGCTTAAGGATAAATCGCTGACCATGTGCCAGGATGTTACTCCCAATACTGCAGAGGGAAAGAAAATGATGTATGCCATCACCTGGAACGAAGACGGAACCAAGATGCTCCAGGTGGGAATTGAGCCAAAGAGACTTCTCAATGAAATAAAGCAGAATAACATTTCCAATGTAGTTGCCGGAATGCCGATATATAAAGCCATGGAAATTATGGTTGCAGATGCGGATACACAGGTAATAGAAGGAGCCACGGACAGTAGCAAATTAGGGAAAAAACTGGAAGATGTGGGGATAGCATCGGATCATGTCAGTGCTGACGATGCGACTGTAATACAGATCAGAATGGGTGGAAAGCACTGCAGATGCATGATGCACCAGAATGATAACTATATTGTTATTGTAACTGTAGAGGATTCATTTTATCAGCAGAGTGACATGATTGCTTTTTTTATAGTAGGCGTATATTTGGTACTGGCATCCTGCTGTATAACCTATATGTTTTCCAAAGTGATAGAAGAAAGACTGCAAAAAGAAAAACTGATATACACCTCAAATACGGATGCGCTTACCAGATGTTTAAACAGACATGCTTATGAAAATGATATGAAAAAGCTTAATCTTAGTGAGGAATGGGTATACATTTCTGTAGATCTGAACGGATTAAAACGGGCAAATGATTCTTATGGTCATATGGCAGGAGACGAGCTTATATGCGCAGTGGCAGATTGCATGAGAGACAGCTTTCATGAGTATGGAAAGGTATACAGAATCGGTGGAGATGAATTTGCAGTGATCATTACAGAGAATCCAAGCCAGGTGGAAGAGCTGATACATAGCTTCGACTCCAGTGTGGCAAACTGGCATGGAAAGTTTGTTGATTCAATGACTGTTTCGTACGGATGGGTTTTCAGCACAGAGAGAAACTGGGGTAGTGCATATGAAATCTCAAAAGCTGCAGATGCAAGAATGTATCAGAGTAAGGAACGCTACTATAAGGAAAGCGGTGCAGACAGAAGATAGGCAGGTTACAAAAAACATAGCCATCTCGCTTGCGCAGGAAGGAGAATCCGTAGAAAGAATAGCAAGAATCCTTGGTGAAACGGAAAAAACAATTAAAGAATGGATGGCTGAAACGTATTAAAATTGGTTCCGCAGTATCATTAACTGAATGTTACTGAGGAACCTTTTTATATCTGTCTGCTGTTTTAGCCGGGTAAATTGGATTTTACCTGCGTATTCCTGACAGTTCGTCTTCTATCCACTTATCTGTGTTGAAGTTGCTGTCAAAGAACCTGACGATCACGCCGTAAGGTTCTGTATCACTGTTGAATGCGTTGGCTTCATCGGTGTCTACGTGCATTGCCAGGTGATAATTTCTGTGGACTCTGACTACTACATCTGCATAGATAAGTGCGCGTCCGTAGCTTTTGGTCAGGACGAATACTTCGTCGTTGTCTTTGATATGCAGGGCAAGTGCTTCATCCGGAGTCATGTGGATGTGGCGTTTGGCTACGATGACCCCTTTGGGGATTTCGATATCACCGCATGGACCGGATAAAATACAGCCGGGAGTTCCTTCGATATCACCGGACTGGCGTATTACGCTTGGAATCCCCAGTTTTCTGGTGTCTGTAAGGGACATTTCTACCTGCGTGTCGCTGCGAAAAGGACCGAGAAGTGCCATGTTTTCGAAAGTACCTTTCGGTCCTTTGACAGTCACTCGTTCCTGGCAAAGATATTGTCCGGGCTGGCTTAATTCTTTGATAAAATGTGGTTTGCTTCCCTCTCCGAATAGTTTTTCAAAATCTTCCTGCGAGATATGCAGATGTCTGGCAGAAGTTTCTATAGGTATTTTGATGCTCATTTATTACAATACCCCCCTCAATATGTTACTGTATATGTCTGTCTGACTTCCTGTTATCTGATGGAATGCAGAACAGTTATACTTATTGTTTAGTGTATCTCTTTAGTTAAAAATATGCAATGTTTATCTTGCAAGAAGGACAATTGTTATTGTTCACTGTTCACACACCTCGCGGGATATTACCAATGAACAGTAATGGACAATCCTCATTATAAAAAATAGTGTTAACTTACTTTTACTGGTTTACAAGGAGAAGTATTTTGGGATATAATAAAATGCATTAGAATAAAATTCTGAATGTGACAAAACAGAATGAAATAATAATGTGATATCAGATTTATAGAATGATAACTGAGAAGGACTATTTGAATGAACAAAAAGAGATTTTCCGTACTGCGTCTGTTTTGGGTGGCGATTGTGGTGGTACTTCTTGCCGTTGCAGGTATGATGGCAGTGAAAGTCCTCCGGGAGCCTTCTGAGGTGAGGACTCTCAAGAAACAGGAGACAGCGCAGACGGATGAAGGACATCAGGAGTATTATTTCGGCCTTCTTAATGAAGATGAACAGAGAGGCTACCGCGAGATTCTTGCGGGGGTCAGAAGCTTTGAGGATAAATTTTATCTGTCTCTCTCAGGAGATAATGAGATAGACAGAGTGTATCATGCAGTGCTGAAGGATCATCCGGAGCTGTTCTGGGTACATAACCGGGAGAAAGTTTATAAGACGACTTATTCGGGCAGAGATTACTGTCAGTTTTCTCCGGGATATACTTATACAGAGGCGCAGAGACAGGAGATCACGCAGGCTATGGAGAATGCGTATCAGGAGGTGTTATCGCAGATTCCGGATGGTGCTGATGATTACACGAAGGTAATGACTGTTTATACTTATGTCATAGACAATACAGAATATGTGATCTCTGATGATGACCAGAGTATAGCAGGAGCTTTCTGGAAGAAACAGGCGGTATGTGCGGGCTATGCGGGAGCAGTGCAGTATCTGCTGGAGCGTCTGGATATCCCCTGTATTTATGTGGAGGGTGATGCTGCAAACAGTACCCAGGGACATGCCTGGAATATTGTAGAGCTGAACGGACAGTATTATTATGTGGATGCCACCAATGGGGACCAGCCGGACTTCTGGAGGGTGATGCCACGCTGCTGGCAGAGCATAAGACAACGATCTATGATTATCTGTGTCCGTTCCCACAGGAGTACGAGGAGAATTATACGGCCTCTGATGAGTTCCCTGTTCCTGCGTGTACAGCGACTGACATGAATTTCTATGTGAGAAACGGCGCCTGTTTTGATACCTATGACTGGAGCAGTGTATATGACCTGTGCAGACTGCGCATTGACAGTGATGCTGCGGTGGTACGCTTTAAGTTTGGCAGCCAGGTGGCTTATGATGAGGCATATATGGATCTGATCGACAGTAATCATATCCAGGATATCGCAAAATATTATATGGAAGTCCATGGGCTGTCACAGATTTCCTATCATTACGGCGTGATCGACAATATGAAGACCTTATACTTCATGTTCTGACGGGTTTAGTTCAGTTGAGAAGACTCCCGCTTCTATCAGTGAGTTGTATAAACTTATCTCAGTGGTAGTCTGATTTCCGACTGAAATAAATGCCCCGCGAGGATGTGCGGCGGTTCTAAGAGAAATGTGTCAGTTGATGATAAGGAACGCTATAAATATATAACTAAAAGGAGTGACTGAAAATTATGGTTAATATGACAGATATATTTGGAAATGCGCTGAGTATTGCCGGGAGTTTTATGGATTCAGATCTGGTGAACCGTTTTATGATGGTAATATTTGCAGTGATTCTTGTGTTTGGAGTGCTGAACTGTATTCTGGGATACAGGCTTCTGCGTTTCTGGATGATGCTGGGAGGTTTTCTGGTAGGCGGCGGTCTTGCGCTGGTGGTTGTACATACAATGGGAATACAGGAGAAATCAACAATGCTGATCGCGGCACTGGCGGCGGGAGTTGTGTTCGCAGTGATCGCATTTCTGATCTATAAGGCAGGTGTGTTTATCCTGGCAGCAGGTATCGGCTGGGCGGCCAGTATTTATTTCCTGCATCCTACCAGCTCTGCAGTATTTTTTGCATGTATTCTGATCGGCGTAGCTCTTGGTTCCATGGCAGTGAAATACTGCAGGGAAGTGCTGATCGTGGCTACAAGTCTGATCGGTGGTATTATGGCAGGGGTTTCCCTTGCGCAGCTTGGAAATCTGGCAGATATCCCCTATGGTCTGGGAATGAGTGTAGGGTTTGCGGTTCTGGGTATGCTGATCCAGTTTGCCATCAACAAACCGGTTTCTGATGAAGAGAATGAAGAACCGGTTGATGAAGAAAACACTGAGCAGATTTACAGGCGAAATCAGGAACTGAGACAAGACCAGAGTTTTGAGCAGTCTCAGGACAGAGACAGGGAGCAACTTCAGGAAGAATAAACAGAAAAACGAGAAAGTAACCTCACATGAACATTGGCGGACTGCGGTGGTCGAATTAGAGCAAAATATACCGCAAATCAGGAAGAAATGTATGCCACAGGACAGAAAGGACAGGCGAGAGAAGATGGCAAAAGAAGCTAAGACAAATGCAATGAGAATGCTGGACAGACAGAAAGTTAAATATGAGGCGTTCTCCTATGAATGTGATGAATTTATTGACGGGATCCACAGTGCGGATAAGATTGGTGCTCCCTATGACCAGTCTTTTAAGACTCTGGTAATGGAAGGAAAGAGCGGCGGTTATTTCGTTTTTGTAGTTCCGATTGAAAAGGAAGTTGACCGTAAGGCGGCTGCAAAGCTGTCGGTGAGAAGACAGTGGACATGATTCATGTAAAGGATATCACAAAGATTACCGGATATGTGAGAGGCGGCTGTAGCCGCTGGGAATGAAGAAACCTTATCCTGTTGTGTTTGATGCATCTGCAGGAGAATTTGAGGAGATTTATGTGAGTGGCGGCCGTATCGGACTGACACTGAAGGTTCCCCTTGCTGATCTGCTTAAGGTGACAGGCGGAAAGCTGGCGGATATTATCATGAAGACAGAATAAAATAACAGGGTACGGCTAAGCCGTACCCTGTATTTTATTCTTTAGTTATCGGAAGCGTCCTCTTCGTTGATCTCGAATACGTGACGTTTCTTAGCCATCTCATCACTTGCCAGATATTCATCGTAAGTAGTGATCTTGTCGATCATGGTTCCGTTTGGAAGGATTTCCATGATACGGTTGGCTGTTGTCTGTACGAACTGATGGTCATGTGAGGTGAAAAGGATAACACCCGGGAATTTGATCAGACCGTTGTTCAGTGCTGTGATGCTCTCCATGTCGAGGTGGTTGGTTGGCTCATCCAGGATCAGGATATTTGCACCGGAGATCATCATCTTGGAAAGAAGACAGCGGACTTTCTCACCACCGGAAAGAACACGTACACGTTTGATGCCGTCTTCACCGGGGAAGAGCATACGTCCGAGGAATCCACGAACATAAGTAGCATCCTTGATCTCGGAATACTGTGTCAGCCAGTCTGTAATAGTAAGGTCATTATCGAACTCTGCAGTGTTGTCCTTAGGGAAATATGCCTGGGAAGTGGTAACACCCCATTTATAATTTCCTTCATCCGGTTCCATTTCACCAACTAAGATCTTGAACAGAGTAGTGATTGCCTGTTCGTTGGCACCGACGAAAGCTACCTTGTCATCATGTCCGAGTGTGAAAGAAATGTTATCCAGAACTTTTACACCGTCGATGGTCTTGGAAAGGTTCTCTACCATAAGGACCTCATTACCGATCTCGCGGTTTGGACGGAAGTCGATGTATGGGTATTTACGGCTGGACGGACGCATATCGTCAAGCTGGATCTTTTCCAGGGCACGCTTACGGGAAGTCGCCTGTTTGGACTTGGAAGCGTTGGCACTGAATCGGGAAATAAACTCCTGAAGTTCTTTGATCTTTTCTTCTTTCTTCTTGTTGGCTTCCTTCATCTGTTTGATGAGGAGCTGGCTGGACTCAAACCAGAAGTCATAGTTTCCGGCATAGAGCTGAATCTTGCCGTAGTCGATGTCTGCTGTATGAGTACATACTTTATTTAAGAAGTAACGGTCATGGGATACAACGATGACAGTGTTGTCAAAGTTGATCAGGAATTCTTCGAGCCATTCAATAGCAGGCAGGTCAAGGTGGTTGGTAGGCTCATCCAGAAGAAGAATGTCCGGATTACCAAACAGTGCCTGCGCCAGAAGAACTTTGACCTTCTGGCTTCCTGTAAGGTCAGCCATCTGGGAATAGTGGAGATCGGTTTCAATTCCAAGACCATTCAGAAGAGTAGCAGCATCAGATTCTGCTTCCCATCCGTTCATCTCTGCAAATTCACCTTCCAGTTCGCTGGCACGGATACCGTCTTCATCAGTGAAGTCCGCTTTTGCATAGATAGCATCTTTTTCTTTCATGATCTCATACAGTCTCTTGTTACCCATGATAACAGTATCCAGAACTGTATATGCATCATATTTGAAGTGATCCTGCTGCAGGAAAGAGAGACGCTGGCCAGGAGTGATAACAACGTCACCGTTGGTAGCTCTAACTGTCCGGAAAGGATCTTAAGGAATGTGGACTTACCGGCACCGTTTGCACCGATGAGACCGTAGCAGTTGCCCTCAGTAAATTTGATATTTACATCTTCGAAGAGGGCCTTTTTACCTACGCGCAATGTAATATTGTTTGCTGAAATCATATCATACCTCTTTTTCGTGAAATTATTGTTTTGCAGTAACTGTCCGGCAGATTGTTTATGGAAAACGTATCTTTCGCAGGAAACAGTTACATTATTTCCTATTATATAAGTTACAACCGTTTATCATTGTACCGTAAATTGGGAAATTTGCAACTGTTTTTTGCTTTTTTGGGTTCTTTTATTTACAAAAAAAAGAAGCACTGTTATAATATAGAATAAATATAGCCTCTTGACAGACAGAAATATGAGGCATTGATATGACAGAAATAACGATTACTGTTTCCATTGTTTTATACAGAACAGCGATGTGGACAGTAAAGGATAATTAATTTTAGAGAGGTTGCAAAGACTATGTTTATTACAAGAGAGTGCGATTATGCAGTTCGAGTGGTACGTGCGCTTTGGGGAGAGAGCAGACTGAGCGTATCCGATATCTGTGAGAAAGAAGCAATCACAGCTCCTTTTGCCTATAAGATCCTGAAGAAACTTCAGAAGGCAGAGATCGTGAAGGGATACAGAGGCGTACATGGTGGTTATTCTCTGAACAGGGGACTGGATGAGCTGACTTTATATGAGGTTTATTCGGCGATTGATCCGGATATGTTTATCATCGAATGTCTGGATCCGAAATATAACTGTGTCAGAGACGGACAGGATGGATTGCCATGTCTGGTACATAAGGAACTGTTATCTGTACAGGATGAGCTGATAAGTCTCCTTAAGAGAAAAACAATACAGCAGATCATGGAGGAGGCGTAGAGCTCCTTTTTTTACTTTTATCTGCCTGATTCGTCCCAAATTTGGCATATCTGCATAATGTTAGTTATAAGCAACTTGAAAAATGCACATATTTGCTACTGAAATAACAGAAAATCTCTGCTTTGTACCTCAGAAGATACAAAAATATGTCAAAACAAATTGGACACAGGCAGAAGATTATGTTATAATCTACAATGAAATTTGAGGTATATTTTACTTATGCCTTGAAATAAATAATTAATTTTCATCAACCTTTAAGGAGGAAAAACAAACTATGGCAAGAAAGATGAAAACCATGGATGGTAACCATGCAGCTGCTCATGCTTCATATGCATACTCAGATGTAGCCGCTATTTACCCGATCACTCCTTCATCTGTTATGGCGGAAGCAACAGATGAATGGGCAACCCAGGGAAGAAAGAACATTTTCGGACAGGAAGTTCAGGTAACTGAAATGCAGTCTGAGGCTGGTGCAGCAGGTGCTGTACACGGATCTCTGGCAGCAGGTGCTTTAACAACAACATATACAGCATCTCAGGGTCTGTTACTTATGATCCCGAACCTTTACAAAATTGCCGGTGAGCAGTTACCTGCAGTATTCAACGTATCTGCACGTGCACTTGCTTCCCACGCACTTTCAATCTTCGGTGATCACTCCGACGTTATGGCCTGTCGTCAGACGGATGCGCAATGCTCTGCGAATCTTCTGTACAGGAAGTTATGGACTTAACACCTGTTGCTCACCTTGCAGCAATCAAAGGTAAAGTTCCGTTCATCAACTTCTTCGACGGATTCCGTACATCTCACGAGATCCAGAAGATCGAGACATGGGATTATGAAGATCTTAAGGATATGGCAGATCTGGAAGCAATCGCTGAATTCCGTAACCATGCCCTGAATCCAAATCACCCATGCCAGAGAGGTTCCGCTCAGAACCCGGATATCTTCTTCCAGGCAAGAGAAGCATGTAACCCATACTACGATGCTCTTCCGGCAGTGGTTCAGGAATACATGGACAAAGTTAACGCTAAGATCGGTACAGATTACAAATTATTCAACTACTACGGAGCTGCTGATGCAGAACACGTAATCGTTGCTATGGGATCTGTAAACGATACAATCGAAGAGACAATCGACTACCTTGCAGCAGCAGGAAAGAAAGTCGGTGTTGTTAAAGTTCGTCTTTACAGACCATTCTGCGCACAGGCACTCATCGATGCAATTCCGGATTCTGTAAAACAGATTACAGTTCTTGACAGAACAAAAGAGCCGGGTGCACTTGGCGAGCCACTGTACCTTGACGTTGTAGCAGCATTAAAAGACAGCAAATTCGGCGGCGTAAAAGTATTCTCCGGACGTTATGGTTTAGGTTCCAAAGATACTACACCTGCACAGATCGTAGCTGTTTATGAGAACACTGCTAAAGAGAAATTCACAATCGGTATCGTTGATGATGTTACTAACCTTTCCCTTGAGACAGGTGCTCCGATCGTAACAACTCCTGAAGGAACAACAAACTGTAAATTCTGGGGTCTGGGAGCTGATGGTACAGTAGGTGCCAACAAGAACTCCATCAAGATCATCGGTGACAACACAGACATGTACGCACAGGCTTACTTTGATTATGACTCCAAGAAGTCCGGTGGTGTTACAATGTCCCACTTACGTTTCGGTAAGAAACCGATCAAATCCACATACCTGATCCACAAAGCAAACTTCGTAGCATGCCACAATCCATCCTACGTAAACAAATACAACATGGTTCAGGAACTTGTTGACGGTGGTACATTCCTCCTTAACTGTGCTTGGGATATGGAAGGTCTTGAGAAACATTTACCAGGACAGGTTAAAGCATTCATCGCTAACCACAATATCAAATTCTACACAATTGACGGTGTTAAGATCGGTATTGAAACAGGCATGGGACCAACACGTATCAACACAATCCTTCAGTCTGCATTCTTCAAACTTACAGGAATCATTCCGGAAGAGCAGGCAATCGACCTTATGAAAGCTGCTGCTAAGGCAACATACGGACGTAAGGGTGATGATGTCGTTCAGAAGAACTGGGCTGCTATCGATGCAGGTGCTAAACAGGTTGTTGAGATCACAGTTCCGGAAAGCTGGAAAGATGCTGAGGACGAAGGTCTTCATATGACTCATGCAACAGAAGGACGTCAGGATGTTATTGATTTCGTTAACAATATCCAGGCTAAAGTTAATGCTCAGGAAGGTAACTCCTTACCTGTATCTGCATTCAAGGATTATGTAGATGGTACTACACCATCAGGTTCTTCTGCATATGAGAAACGTGGTATCGCAGTTAACGTTCCTGTATGGAATCCTGAAAACTGTATCCAGTGTAACAGATGTGCTTATGTCTGCCCACATGCAGTTATCCGTCCTGTAGCTCTGACAGCTGAGGAAGCAGCTAATGCTCCTGAAGGCATGAAGACATTAGACCTTACAGGTATGAAAGAATACAAATTCACAATGTCCGTATCCGCACTTGACTGTACAGGATGTGGTTCTTGTGTAAACGTTTGCCCAGGTAAGAAGGGTGCGAAAGCACTTGCTATGGAAAACCTTGAAGCAAGCGAAAACGAGCAGAAATACTTTGACTACACAGTGAAACTGCCGGTTAAAGAAGATGTTATCGCTAAATTTAAAGAAGCAACTGTTAAAGCAGCCAGTTCAAACAGCCTCTGCTTGAGTTCTCAGGAGCTTGTGCAGGATGTGGTGAAACACCATACGCTAAACTGATCACTCAGCTGTTCGGTGACAGAATGTACATCGCAAACGCAACAGGATGTTCCTCTATCTGGGGTAACTCCTCACCATCTACACCATACACAGTAAACGCTAAGGGACAGGGTCCTGCATGGTCTAACTCTCTGTTCGAAGATAACGCTGAGTTTGGTTATGGTATGCTTCTTGCTCAGAGAGCTATCCGTGATGGCTTAAAAGCAAAAGTAGAAGATGTTGTTGCTAACGGAACAAACGAAGACGTTAAGGCAGCTGGCCAGGAATGGCTGGATACATTCTCTGTAGGTGCTACAAACGGCGCTGCTACAGATAAACTTATCGCAGCTCTTGAAGCTTGCGGATGCGACAAAGCAAAAGAAATCCTTGCTCAGAAAGACTTCCTCGCTAAGAAATCCCAGTGGATCTTCGGTGGTGACGGATGGGCTTACGATATCGGATTCGGTGGTGTTGACCATGTTCTGGCTAGTGGACGTGATATCAACGTTATGGTATTCGATACAGAGGTTTATTCTAACACAGGTGGACAGTCTTCCAAGTCTACACCAACAGGTGCTATCGCTCAGTTCGCTGCAGGCGGTAAAGAGACTAAGAAGAAAGATATGGCTTCCATCGCTATGAGCTATGGCTATGTATACGTTGCTCAGATTTCCATGGGTGCTGACTTCAACCAGACTGTAAAAGCTATTGCAGAGGCTGAGGCTTATCCGGGACCATCTCTGATCATCGCTTATGCTCCATGTATCAACCATGGTATTAAGAAGGGTATGGCAAAAGCTCAGACAGAGGAAGAATTAGCAGTTAAGGTTGGATACTGGCATAACTTCAGATTCAATCCAGCAGCTGAAGGAAACAAGTTCTCTCTTGATTCCAAGGCTCCGAGCATGGAAGATTATCAGGCATTCCTTGACGGTGAGGTTCGTTACAACTCTCTGAAACGTCAGAATCCTGAGAAGGCTGCAAGACTGTTTGCTAAGAATGAGGCTGAGGCTAAGGCTAGATTTGAATATCTGCAGAAGCTGATTGCTCTTCATAGTGCTGAATAATCTTTTCGGTTTTTGAACGATTGATAAATAATATTATAAAATAAATAGATAGAGCTATTTATAGTGTCCAGACGATATATGTGGGCCGCGGTACTTTTTGTATCGCGGTCCTTTTATATATTGCTTAAAAAGGGGACGCCGGGGAATGGCAGAACATCTGAGGCTCAGTCTCGGAACCATGTAATTTCTAAGTATTTGAAAAACCGCTAAAAACATTCAGAAATTGCTCAAACTCGCTTCGCTCAAACAGTGAGCAATCTGAATAACGCGGCTTTCCAAAATACTAAGAAATTACATGAACCCTCGAGATTCGCCTCAGATGTTCTGTCATTCCCCGGCTGGTTGTTGGCTGATTTAAATACTTTCGTCGTTCTTAAACAATAAAATAATGTTGACCATAAATTTGACAAGTATTGGATATTTGTCTATAATCAGTGAGAACTTTATAACTCGGTTTAGAATGATAGAATATAAAGGAGCGGTTATGAGGAGATTTGTGAGCAGGGATAGTAAGAAGGATTTCTACTTATTATATAGCTGGTTTTTGGGGTTATTGCGGGGTTTATTTATTTTCAGTTCGCGGGGAATGGGAAGTCTTTGGTGTGGAGTCATGACGGGATTCCGCAGCATTTGAATTCTCTGGCGTATTATGGGCGGTATCTGAGGGAGGTTCTGCATACGGTTTTTGTGGAGCATAAGCTGGAATTGCCTATGTGGGATATGAATATCGGGTATGGTTCGGATATTCTTACGACTCTGCATTATTATGTGATCGGGGATCCGCTGACTTTGTTGTCTGTGTTTGTGCCGGCGGATAAGACGGAGGTTTTGTATGAGGTTCTGATTTTTCTGAGGATTTATCTGGCGGGGATTTCTTTTAGTGTTTTTTGTTTTTATCATAAGAATCCGAAGCAGGCGACGTTTATGGGAACGTTGATCTATATTTTTGCGGGATGGACGATTTATGCGGCTATGAAGCTCCGTATTTTTCCAATCCTATGATTTATCTGCCGCTGGTTCTGATGGGGATTGATAAGATTTATAAGAGGGAGAAACCATGGCTGTTTATCTGGGCGACTGCGGTTTCGGCTATGTCGAATTTCTATTTCTTTTATATGATCTGTATTTTTATGTTTATTTATGCGGCTTTCCGGTATTTTGGGATTTTCAGTGAGAGAAGTGTGAAGGATGTTCTGGGATGGCTGGTGAAGTTTATCGGGTATTATGCGGTGGCTTTGATGATCGCGGCGGTTATTTTTCTGCCGGTGATCATGACGCTTTTTGGTACGGACAGGTTTCAGGCTGAGAATTATGTACCTCTTTTATATGATAAAATTTATTATGAGAAGTATCTGGGTGATCTGATCGGGGAGAATATGATCCAATGGGGGGTTGCCGGGTATTCTGCTGTTGCTATGGCAGGTGTGTTTGTGCTTTTTTCCAGGAAGAAGAAGTACCTGGATCTGAAATTGGGATTTGGGCTGTTGAATCTGTTTTTACTGGTGCCTTTTGCAGGGCATGTGCTCAATGGTTTCTCCTATGTGTCCAACAGGTGGATCTGGCTTATGGGATGATGATCGCATATATTTTTGTGAAGGCGTATCCTGAGCTGTTTACTCTGACTGTGAGGGAAAAGAAGAAGATTTTTGTTATGGTCGTGGCGTATTGTGTGCTGGCATTGTTTGCGAAGGCTGCCAGGACGCAGAGAAATATGGCCGGTGTGCTGGTTCTGGTATTGGCTGTGTTTACGGTTACTTCTTTTGGAAATATTTTTCTGCAGGGGAAGTATATGTGTGGGCTTCTCAGTGCTTTGCTTGTGGTGAGCATTATGTTGAATGTTTCTTATCAGTATTCTTATGAGAAGGATTATCTGTCGGAGTTTGCAGCCGAAGAGGAGTCGCTGGATAAGCTGGAGTCGAATACGGATAAGGCGGTTCTTGCTGCCGGGGATTCAAGTGTCTATCGTTATGACCAGTATGGGGCATTGCCCTATGATAATACTTCTATGTATATGGGTACGAACAGTACTGCTTATTATTTCAGTCTTGCAAACAGCAGTATCAGTGATTTTTTCAGTGAGATGTATCTGAATACGCCATGGGAGCAGCATTATGAGAACCTGGACGGAAGGACGATTCTGGACAGGCTGGCTTCTGTGAAATATTTTGTGATAAGTGGTGATAATTTCCGCTATCTTTCCTATGGATATAATAAAGAGAAGGGCTCTGCAGGAAAGGGAAAAAGTGAGTGCAGGGCTTATGAGAATGAGAATGCACTGCCTCTGGGTTATACTTATGACAGTTATATTCCTGAATCGGAATATGAGAAAATGGATGTGGTAAAAAAGCAGCAGGCTTTGATGGACGGTGTGGTGCTTGAGGAGAGTACACTGCCTGAGGCATCTGTTGATGCTGATAATGAGAATATCCAGTATCGTATGGAGACAGGGGATGGTTGTGCTCTGTCTAAGGGAGCAATCAGGGTGACGAAGGAAGGGGCGCAGCTGAAGCTTGTGTTCCATGGTCTTACGGACAGTGAGAATTACCTGATCGCAGATAATCTGGATTATGACAGTCTTTCACCGAGAGAACTGATTGGTAACAGTCAGTGGAAGAAGATGTCTGAGTATGACAAAAATAAGGTTCTTGATGAGGACAGCCGGTGGCGATACTGGAAGGAATCAAAGGAAGCGGCTATGACAGTCAGCTCCAATGATGTGACCAAGACCATAAAGATTTTTACGGATAAGTATAATGCCTACAGTGGACGGCATGATTTTCTCTGCAATATGGGATATTCCAGATCAGGAGTTCGTACTATGACGATCACCTTTGCCAATACGGGTGTTTATACTTATGATAAATTAAGGGTTGTGAGTCAGCCGGTGCAGGGGATTGAGGAAAAAACTGTGAAGCTGGGTGAAGAAGCTCTCGAGAATGTAAAAATGGGAACGAATGAGATTACAGGGGATATCAGTGTTTCCGAAAAGAAAGCTCTTGTGTTGTCTGTTCCGTACAGTAAGGGATTTACGGCTTATGTGGACGGGAAAGAAACGAAGCTTCAGAAGGCGAATACCATGTTTATGGCTCTGGAACTGGAACCTGGTTCACATGAGATACGCCTTACATATTGCACACCTTATCTGAAAGCGGGAATGCTTCTTTCTGTTCTGGGGCTGGCTATATATGTAATGCTGGTGTTTAAGAAGAAAAAGTAATCCAAATTCCATTGCTTCAGGAAAGTCTGGAATGAATTTGAGTCTCGTTACTGAGAACGAAGAGAACAGTAATATACGTGCTACTATCCTGTGAAGTGTTTGACACACTGGAGCATGCAGATTGTTGGAATGGACATTTCTGTAAATTTGTGTATAATAAAATAGAAAATATTTACAGGAATAACAGACAGTGAATGAGAAATTGGTCTGTTGTAAATGAATGAAACAAAATGAGGAATGACATCATGAGTAAATTATCAGTGGTACTTCCGGCATATAATGAGGAGCTGATGGTTGGGAAAACCTGTCGGGTGCTGGCGGAAGTTCTTACAGAAGCGAAGATTCCCTATGAGCTGGTGGTTGTAAACGATGGTTCCGGCGACCGGACATGGGAAGAAATTCAGAAGGCAGGAGAGAGGGATGCGAATGTGACAGGCGTTCTTTTTCCAGAAATTTCGGAAGGAAGCAGCGATTTTTGCAGGACTGGCGCAGGCCTGTGGAGATGTGGTGGCTGTCATGGACTGTGACCTGCAGCATCCGCCGCAGACACTTCTTGAGATGTACAGGCTGTGGCAGGAAGGCTATGAAGTGATCGAGGGCGTGAAGGCAGACAGAGGAAAAGAGGGCTTTTTACATAAAGAATGTGCAGGATTTTTCTATGATATCATGTCTAAGGCAACTAAGGTGAATATGAAGGATGCCTCGGATTTTAAGATGATGGACAGGAAAGCTGTGGACAGTATTCTGTCTATGCCTGAGAGGAATATGTTCTTTCGGGCTACCTCTTCCTGGGTGGGATATAAGACTACCAGTGTGGAATTTGAGGTGCAGGAGAGAGAGGCCGGCGTTTCCAAGTGGTCTCCGTGGTCTTTGGTGAAATATGCGTTCACAAATATAGTGGCATTTACTACTTTTCCGCTGCAGTTTGTTACGATCACAGGAGCGATATGTTTTATCTGTTCGCTGGTACTTATGGTCTATTCGCTTGTGCAGTATTTTACAGGTTCTGCAGTGGAAGGTTATACCACCCTGCTGATGGTGCTGCTTCTGGTGGGAAGTGCCATGATGATCAGTCTTGGGATCATTGGATATTATATTTCCAAGATTTATGAAGAAGTAAAGCGCAGACCGAGATATATTATTTCAAAAGTAATTAAGAATGGAAATATACAGGACTGAGAGGATATATTTTATGAAGCAATGGATCAGAAAAATGTATGAAGTTCCGTTATCCGCTATATTTTCTTTGGCGGATGTACCACTATGGTAAATCTGGTCAGCTTTTTCATTCTCAGAAAGCTGAAGGTGGAGCTGAATATCGCCAATATTATTTCGATCATCCTGGCGATCCTGTTTGCCTATGTGGTAAATTCGAAGTATGTTTTTCAGGATAAATGCGAGACATTGAAGGATCATGTTCAGCCATTCTGCAAATTTGTCAGTGCCAGACTGGTCACTATGGTAATCGAAGTTGGCGGTGTATGGCTGCTTGTGTCAGTGATGGGGCTTAATGATATGATCGGGAAATTCCTGACACAGTTTATTGTGTTGATACTGAATTATGTATCAGTAAATTTTTTGTGTTTACAACAGGGAAATCAAAATAATGAAGGAAAAGAGAGGGAAAACTCATGACTCTGGAAGAAGCTATTGCAAAGATTAAGCCATTAGATCACAATGCCATGGAGATTGCACAGAAAAGATGGGACAGTATTGCGAAACCACTGCATTCTCTTGGAAAACTGGAGACTCTTTTGATCCAGATCGCGGGAATTACAGGAAACGCAGAGGTGGATCTTTCCAGGAGAGGTCTGATCGCCATGTGCGCGGATAATGGCGTGGTAGAAGAGGGTGTGACACAGACCGGACAGGAAGTTACTGCCATCGTTGCCGAGAATTTTCTAAAATATGACACATCTGTCGGTGTGATGTGTAAGCAGAACCATGCGGAGATTTTTCCGGTGGATATGGGGATGGTGACGGACACAAAAGTCCGCACAGACCATAAAATTGCCTATGGTACACAGAATATGACCAAGGGTCCTGCCATGACAAGAGAACAGGCTGTAAAGGGGCTTGAAGCAGGCATTGACATGGTAAGGGAACTGAATGATAAGGGCTACCGGATTCTGGCAACAGGGGAAATGGGAATCGGAAATACAACCACCAGCAGTGCTGTTGCTTCTGTGTTACTGAAAAAGCCGGTGGAAGAGATGACAGGGCGCGGCGCAGGTCTGACCAGCGAGGGACTTGTGTGCAAGATCAATGCGATCAAAAAAGCCATTGCATTAAATGAACCGGATCCTGAGGATGCCATTGATGTTCTGGCAAAGGTAGGCGGTCTTGATATCGCTGGAATGGCAGGTGTCTTTCTGGGAGGTGCGGTTTATGGTATTCCTGTAGTCATGGACGGATTTATTTCCTGTGTTTCTGCGCTGATCGCCATGCGTATCTGCCGGCTGCGAGGGATTATATTCTTGCATCCCATGTATCAAAAGAGCCTGCTGCCCATCTGATCCTTGAGAATATGGGGAAAGAGGCAATCATTCATGCGGATATGTGTCTGGGCGAGGGAACCGGAGCAGTAGCTTTATTCCCAATCCTTGATCTGGCAGCAGCGGTTTATCATTCTATGAGTACTTTTAACGATATCCACGTGGAACAGTATGAGGAGCTGAAATAATGCTGACGCTTGTGACAGGGGGAAGCGGGAGCGGAAAATCCGCTTTTGCGGAAGACAGGGTGCTTTCTTTCGGGGATGCACAGAGGATTTATATAGCGACATGCACCCTTTTGATGAAGAGAGCCATAAAAGGATCGAGAGACACCAAAAGATGCGTGCAGGAAAAGTTTTCGAGACAGTTGAGTGCTATACAGGCTCAAAAATGTGAAACTGCCTGCCGGATGTGTGGTGCTTCTGGAATGTATGTCGAATCTGGTGGCAAATGAAATGTTTGAAGAGCAGGGAGCCCATGACCGGACAGTTTCGGAAGTTACAAAAGGGATTGAGAATCTGCTGGAACAGGCTGCTCATGTGGTGATCGTGACAAATGAGATTTTTTCAGATGCGGTTGTGTTTGACGGAGATATGGATTCTTATCTGGAATATCTGGGAAAAATCAATCAGACTGCTGCACAGAGAGCTGATGAAGTGGTGGAAGTTGTATATGGGATACCAGTCTTTCACAAATCCACAGATATCTGCAGCAATCTTTGCAAATAATACATTTGACAGGATTGACATACTATGAAAAAGAGGAATTGATCAATGAAATCTTTATGGAATAATTTTAAGGTGGCATTTGCCATGTTTTCTAAGATTCCCATGCCCCGCGCTGACTGGACAAAGGAAAATATGAAGTATATGTTCTGTTTTTTCCGTTTATCGGAACTGTGATCGGCGGGCTGACTATGCTGGTGGCGTATCTGGGACTTCGTTTTGGGTATCAGCCGGGATTCGTGACAGCAGTGCTGGTGCTGGTACCTGTATTTGTGACAGGCGGGATCCATGTGGATGGTCTTTTGGATACTTCGGATGCCCTGAGTTCCTGGCAGGAGAGAAGCAGAAGGCTGGAGATTCTTAAGGATTCCCATGCAGGTGCTTTTGCCGTTATTACTGCGGCGGTATATTTCATTGCCTGGTACGGCGCTTACAGCCAGTTGTTTAACAGTGCAGAGAATATGAGGGCGATCGGAATTCTGAGCCTTGGCTTTATGGTTTCCAGATGTCTGTCAGGGATCGGAGTTATTACCTTTCCGAAAGCAAAGACAGACGGTACAGTTGCTGAGTTTTCCAGAAATTCTTCAGATGTGCTTTCGAGAAATGTGCTGATCGTCTATCTGGTGCTTCTGGCTGCGGGAATGATCTTGATCCGGCCTGTATGGGGAAGTCTGGCTTTTGTGGGAGCTTTGCTGATTTTCTGGTATTATCATCATATTGCGATGAAGTACTTTGGCGGGACAACCGGGGATATTTCGGGATTCTTTCTTTGTATCTGTGAAGTTGGGATGGCATTGATCCTGGCGGTGTTTTCTAATTTTTGAGGAGAAGAGTATGGAAATGATAATCGGCGGTGCATATCAGGGAAAGACTGAATATGCCAGGAAACAGTATCCACAGTTAAGGTGGAGTGACGGCGGTTCTGTCACAGAGGAGGAACTGATGAATGCTCAGGGTGTGATTGGTTTTCAGCAGTATATCCGCAGTGAACTGGAGAATGGAAAGGATGTGTCAGATCTTGCGGAAAAAATCATCTGTAAGAATCCGGATATTGTCCTTGTCTCTCAGGAAATAGGGTACGGGGTTGTACCTGTGGATGCTTTTGACAGAAAATACAGAGAGGCTGTAGGGCGTGTATGTACGAAGCTGGCAGCATACAGTCATAAGGTGACGCGCGTGATCTGCGGGATTGGAACGGTGATCAAAGATGATTAAATTATGGCTGATCAGACATGGAAAAACAGAAGGGAATAAACTTTCCAGATATATCGGCACAACGGATGAGCCGTTATGTCAGGAGGGAACAGAGTTTCTGCATAAGATGGATTATCCAAAGGTTCAGGCGGTTTATGTAAGTCCTCTGAAACGATGCGTGCAGACAGCAGAGATTCTTTTTCCGGGAGAGCCGGTACATATTATTGAAGAACTGGCAGAATGCGATTTCGGAGAGTTTGAAAATAAGAACTATAAAGAGCTGGAAGGTAATCCGCACTATCAGGAATGGATTGACAGCAACGGTACTCTGCCTTTTCCGGGAGGAGAAAGCAGGGAAGGGTTTAAAAGCAGAAACCTGAGAGGATTTGACAGGGTTGTGTCCGGATGTATCCGCAGCCATGTGGCAGAGGCGGCGCTTGTCATCCATGGCGGTACGATCATGAATATCATGGAAGAGTATGCAGATATACAGAAACCATTTTATGAGTGGCATGTGAGAAATGGCGGCGGCTATGAGGTGGAGCTGGATGAGAATCTCTGGAAGAATGGACGAAAACAGCTCAGGGTTAATTCTGCGATTATGGAAGGATAACTCTCCTATCTTACAAAAATTGTTGACAAACCTGAAAATTTGTCATAAAATCAGCTTCATCAGAAAACAGGAAAATCAAAAAAAGAACGAGGTTGTTCATTGTCATCAATGACTGCCCCGTTTTTTTTATCTGTTCACCGGAGATAGTAATAAAACCTAAAAAAAATTTGAAAAACCAAAAAGTTTTTGTAAATTATACTTGCATTATCCGGAGAAATATGTTACAGTATTAGTACATAATTCCTAAACAAAAGGTAAAAAGCAGTAGCGAATTGGTAGTTTTTAACAAGTAAAAGGAGGAACTATATGCTGGTAATTGGTAATGGAAGAATGATCACACAGGACGCATCCAACCCATTCCTTGAGAATGGTGCTGTAGCAATGGATGGTAACACCATAGTAATGGTGGGGGTAACTGAAGAGGTAAAGAAAACTTATCCGGATGCTGAATTTGTTGATGCGAAGGGTGGGGTTATCATGCCGGCATTTATTAATGCCCATGAGCATATCTACAGCTCCTTCGCAAGAGGCTTAAGCATTAACGGATATAATCCTCAGGGATTTCTGGATATTCTGGACGGCTTATGGTGGACAGTTGACCGTCATCTGACACTGGAGCAGACAAAGCTTTCTGCATATGCTACATACATTGATTCTATCAAGAATGGTGTAACCACAGTGTTTGACCACCATGCGAGCTTCGGTCATATTACAGGTTCCCTCAATGCGATCGAGGAAGCTGCGAAGGATTTGGGTGTGCGTACCTGCCTCTGCTATGAGATTTCTGATCGTGACGGAATGGAGAAATCCAGAGAATCTGTAATGGAGAACGTGAATTTTATCAAGCATGCACTTGCAGACGACAGTGATATGATCGCCGGAATGATGGGTATGCATGCATCCTTTACAATCTCTGATGAGACAATGGCTCTCTGCAATGAACTGAAGCCGGAAGGTGTTGGATATCACATCCATGTAGCAGAAGGCATTTACGATCTCCATCAGTGTCTGAAAGAGCATGGCAAACGTATTGTTGACCGTCTTCATGACTGGAATATCCTTGGACCGAAGACTTTGCTCGGTCACTGTATCTATGTGAATGAACATGAGATGGATCTGATCAAAGATACAGATACCATGGTTGTACATAACCCGGAATCTAACATGGGTAATGCATGCGGATGTCCTCCGACCATGAGAATGGTACAGAAGGGAATCCTTACAGGTCTTGGTACAGACGGATATACCCACGATATGATGGAATCCTGGAAGGTTGCAAATGTTTTACACAAACACAGCCTCTGCGACCCGAACGCAGCCTGGGGAGAAGTTCCGCAGATGCTTTTTGAAGGAAATGCAAAGATTGCAAACAGATACTTTAAGAAACAGCTTGGTGTCCTGAAAGAGGGTGCGGCAGCAGACGTGATCGTGATCGATTATGATCCGCTGACACCAATGAATGAGAGCAACATTAACGGACATCTGATGTTCGGTGTAAACGGAAGCATGGTTCAGACTACTGTATGTAACGGTAAAGTCCTGATGAAAGACCGCGAAGTCCTCGTATGTGACGAAGCAAAAGTTATGGCAGACTGCCGTCAGGCTGCAAAAGAACTTGCAGATGATATTAATGGTTAATCTGTAAAGAATTGTAAAGAAGATAAGTTTTCTGCCTGGCAAAAATAAATGTAAACAAAATATAGAACGGATGGAGAGAAGCCATACCGTATGAAATAATGGAGGATCGGATTATGAGTGAAGTCATGACCTGTATGCCCTTTGAACAGTTAATGAACTGGGTATTAGAAGAAAAGAAAACAAAAGGAACAGTTTTCGGACAGCACAGAGCTTATGCAGCGGAAACTGACAGGAAGCTGAATATATTTGAGAGAAATCTGGAAACACCGATTGGACCTGCTGCAGGACCGCATACACAGTTAACACAGAACATTGTTGCTTCTTACTATGCAGGCGCACGTTTCTTTGAGCTGAAAACAGTTCAGAAGATGGACGGTGCAGAGCTTGCAGCCTGTATCAACAGACCATGTATCCTTGCAGATGATGAAGGATATAACTGTGAATGGTCTACAGAGCTTTATGTTCCTCAGGCAATGGGAGAATATATTAAAGCATGGTTTATCCTGCATGTGATCGCCAAAGAATTTGATCTGGGTGCACAGGACGGATTCCAGTTCAATATTTCCGTTGGATATGATCTTGCAGGGATCAAAGAGCCAAAGGTTAATACTTTCATTGACAGTATGATGGAAGCAAAAGATACTGAAATCTTTAAAGAATGTAACAGTGGTTATTGGACAATGTAGATAAATTTGAAAAAGTTACAAAAGAGGATATTGAGGCGATTCCGTCTGATATCTGTAATTCCGCAACAATCTCTACTCTCCATGGATGTCCTCCAAACGAGATTGAGAGTATTGCAAATCATCTGTTTAAAGAGAAACATCTGAATACATTTATCAAATGTAACCCGACTCTTCTGGGATATGAATTTGCCAGAAAGACCATGGATGACATGGGATATGATTATATGGTATTCGGTGATTTCCATTTCAAAGATGACTTACAGTACGAAGATGCGATCCCGATGTTTAAGAGACTGCAGGCACTTGCAGATGAGCTGAACCTTGCGTTTGGTGTGAAGATCACCAATACATTCCCTGTAGATGTTACAAGAAATGAACTTCCAAGCGAAGAAATGTATATGTCCGGAAAATCTCTTTTCCCGTTATCTATTTCTCTTGCTGCCAGACTTTCCCGGGAATTTGACGGAAAACTCCGCATCGCTTATTCAGGCGGTGCTGATTACTATAATATCGACCGTATCGTCGGATGTGGTGTATGGCCTGTAACAGTGGCAACTACACTTCTGAAACCGGGCGGATATCAGAGATTTACCCAGATGGCAGAGAAAGTAATGGCTGGCGGTGTGAAAGAATGGAAAGGCATTGATGTAGCTGCACTTGAGCAGTTGGCCGAGGATGCGAAAAAAGATGCTCACCATGTAAAGAGCATCAAACCACTTCCTAAGAGAAAAACAGATTCAGAGGTTCCGCTTCTTGACTGTTTCTTTGCTCCATGTGAAGAGGGATGTCCGATCCACCAGGATATCACAACCTATGTGAAGCTGGCAGGAGAAGGCGATTATGCACAGGCATTAAGAGTTATCCTTGAGAAGAATGCACTTCCATTTATCACAGGTACTCTCTGTGCGCACAACTGTATGTACAAATGTACACGTAACTTCTATGAAGAACCTGTAAATATCCGCAACACTAAGCTCATCGCAGCACAGAACGGATATGATACAGTGATCGGTGAGATCAAAGCAGGCACAGCAGACGGTAAGAAAGTAGCTGTTGTAGGTGCAGGTCCTGCAGGTATTGCTTCTGCATACTTCCTTGCAAGAGCAGGCGCTTCTGTAACAGTATTTGAGAAAGAAGAGAAAGCCGGCGGCGTGATCCGTTATGTGATCCCGGGATTCCGTATCTCTGATGATGCAATCGATAAAGATATTTCCTTCATCCAGAAGATGGGTGTGGAGATTAAAACAGGTACAGAAGTGAAATCTGTACAGGAATTAAAAGCACAGGGTTATGACGCAGTGATCGTTGCAACAGGTGCAAATAAACCGGGTACTCTGAAGCTTGAAAAGGGCGAAACCATCAACGCTCTGAAATTCTTAAGAGATTTCAAAGCAACTGACGGTAAGGTTGCGCTGGGTAAGAACGTAGTTGTGATCGGTGGCGGTAACACTGCCATGGATACTGCAAGAGCTGCGAAACGTACAGAAGGTGTAGAACATGTTTACCTGGTATACAGAAGAACCAAACGCTATATGCCTGCAGCAGAAGATGAGTTACTGGAAGTGCTGGAAGAGGGTGTAGAGTTCAAAGAACTTCTTTCTCCTGTATCTCTGGAAAACGGCAAACTGCTCTGCAAGAAGATGGAACTTGGCAGCATGGATGCTTCCGGACGTGCAGGTGTAACAGAAACGGGTGAAACAGAAGAAGTTCCGGCTGATACGGTAATCGTTGCAGTTGGCGAGAAAGTTCCGACTGAATCTACGAAGCAAATGGTATTGCGGTCAATGAGCGTGGAAAAGCCCGCATCAATGATAAGACAATGGAGACAAGTGCAGAAGGCGTTTACGTTGTCGGTGACGGTGCAAGGGGAGCTGCTACGATCGTAGAAGCGATCCGCGACGCACAGGTTGCTGCAAAAGCAATCCTTGGACATGATATTGTAAAAGGACAGCCTGTACCGGGAACAGAAAAAGACTGTTACTCCAAAAAAGCAATACTCAAAGAAAGCAAGGACGCTGCGAACGAAAGTGAGCGCTGTCTGACCTGTAATAAAGTCTGTGAGAATTGTGTAGATGTATGTCCAAACAGAGCAAACATCTCCATCAAAGTTCCGGGAATGGCAATGAATCAGGTGATCCATGTGGATTACATGTGTAACGAATGCGGTAACTGCAAGAGCTTCTGTCCATATGCAAGTGCACCGTACAAGGATAAATTCACATTATTTGCTTCTGAGGCAGATATGGCAGACAGCACAAATGATGGATTTGCAGTGATCAATCCGGAGACAAAAGAGTGTAAGGTTCGTCTCCTTGGTCAGATTTCCGACTGCAAGGCAGATGATGCAAATGATAAGTTGTACGAAGGTCTTCGCAGACTGATCTGTGCAGTGATTGATGATTACAGCTATCTGATCATGAAATGATGATCCTAGAGCTGTAAAATAATTTTAAATTTGTAATATCAGATAACTTATAAAGAAATATTTAACGCTGTCCACAGCAGAAAAAGGCTGTGGACAGTGTTGCATATCAGGCTGAATCGCGGCCGCATGTTATTTTTGTAATAAATTCATGCGGTATCACAGGCAGATAAAAAACAGAAAGAGGTAAACTCTGGCTGACTGCCCTAATTGGCAGACGTGCGAAAAAGAAAGGAGAGTCCGATATGGCAGTATTTACAGTCAATGGACAAAAGGTCGAACCGACCGGAAATCAGAAACTGCTGCGCTTTTTGAGGGATGAACTTCATCTGACTTCAGTGAAGGACGCTGCAGTGAAGGAGCCTGCGGAGCCTGTACAGTTATAATTGACGGAAAAACATGCAAGGCATGTGTGCCGGACACAGATTTACTGGATGGCAGAACAGTGATCACAGTAGAAGGACTGACTGAATGGGAGAGGGAAGTCTATACCTACGCTTATGGAAAAGCAGGTGCTGTTCAGTGTGGATTCTGTATTCCGGGTATGGTAATGTGTACAAAGGCTCTTCTGGACGTGAACAAAGAGCCCACAGATGATGAGATTAAATATGCACTGCGCAATAATTATTGCCGCTGCACGGGCTATGTAAAAATTATGGATGCAGTAAGGCTGGCTGCGAAGGTTTTAAAGACGGGTGTGATCCCGGATGATCTGGATCCGGACTGGAATATAGGACACAGAGTATCCAGAGTGGATGTGGAGGAGAAAGTACTGGGAACCGGCAAATATCCGGATGATTTTTACTTTGACGGAATGCTGTATGGGGTGGCACTCAGAAGTAAATATCCACGTGCACGTGTACTTGAGATCGATACAGCAGCAGCAAAGGCACTTTCCGGGTAGAAGCGGTATTAACAGCAGAGGACATTCCGGGAGAGAATAAGATCGGACATCTGAAACATGATCAGTATTCACTGATACCTGTAGGGGGTCTGACACATTATCTTGGAGATGCCATTGCCGTTATTGCTGCAAAAGACAGAGAAACAGCTGAGAAAGCTAAGAAACTGATCAAAGTAAAATATGAAGTGCTGCCTCATATTCGTACAATTGAGGAAGCAGCGGCAGAGGATGCACCGAAGGTATTTGATGAAGAAGAAAATAATATCTGTGCACATAAACATATCAGCAGAGGAAATGCAGATGAAGCAATCCGTAATTCCAAATATGTGATCAGTCATCATTTTGAAACCCCATGGACAGAACATGCATTTCTTGAGCCTGAGTGCGCAGTGGCTTTGTATGATGAGGACGGAGATATTTTCGTATATTCCACAGATCAGTCTGCACACCAGACATTACATGAGTGTTCCCTGTTACTTGGAACGGACAGAGTAAAGGTACAGAATGCACTTGTAGGCGGCGGATTCGGCGGAAAGGAAGATATGACAGTACAGCATCTGGCTGCGCTGCTCACTTATGCTACCAAGAAACCGGTGAAGATGAAACTGGCCAGAGCAGAATCCCTGCTGGTTCATCCGAAGCGTCATCCGTTTTATATGGATATGACCATGGGCTGCGATGAGAACGGCAATATCATGGGGGTAAAAGCGAAAGTAGTATCAGATACAGGTGCATTTGCCTCACTTGGCGGTCCTGTGCTGGAACGTGCATGTACTCATGCGGCAGGTCCCTATCATTATGAGAATTTCGAGATTGAAGGAACTGCTTATTATACCAACAATCCGCCTGCCGGAGCGTTTCGCGGGTTTGGTGTAACCCAGACCTGTTTTGCAACAGAAACCCTGCTGAATATGATGGCAGACAAAGTAGGTATCACTCCATGGGAAATCCGTTACCGCAATGCGATCCGTCCCGGTGAGACGCTTCCGAATGGTCAGATCGTAGATAATTCCACAGGTCTTGTGGAGACACTGGAAGCTGTAAAGAAGAAGTATGATGCTGCTCTGGAAGAAGGAAAACCGGTGGGAATCGCTGCGCCATGAAGAATGCCGGTGTCGGTGTCGGTATCCCGGATACAGGCCGCGTGAAACTTGTATTTGAGGAAGATAAAAAACTGCATATCTATCAGGTGCTTCCTGTATCGGCCAGGGACTTGGCACAGTCCTGACACAGATGGTAGTCACCAATACAGATCTGAAGCATGAAGATATTGTATATGAGAGAAGTAATACCTGGTTTGCTCCGGATTCAGGAACAACTTCCGGTTCCAGACAGACTCTGGTAACAGGAGAAGCCTGCCGCAGAGCCTGCGATAAGGTTATGGAGGACCGCAATGCAGGTAAGACCATTGATGAAGTGATCGGTAAAATTTATTATGGGGAATATCTTGCAAAGACAGATCCTCTTGGCGCCAATGTGCCGAATCCTGTTTCCCATGTAGCTTACGGCTATGCGACGCAGGTGTGTATCCTGGATAAGAAAACAGGTAAGATTGAGGAAATGGTTGCTGCACATGATGTGGGCAAGGCAGTCAATCCACTGTCCTGTGAAGGTCAGATAGAGGGCGGCGTAGTGATGTCCATAGGATTTGCACTGAGAGAGCATTATCCAATCGATGAGAACTGTAAACCAATTGACAAGTATGGATCGCTTGGTCTGTTCCGCTCTCATGAGATTCCGAAAATCGATGCCATCGTTGTTGACAAACCGGGACTGAATGTAGCCTGCGGTGCCATTGGAATCGGTGAGATCACCTCTATCCCAACTGCACCTGCAATTGCAGATGCATATTTCAGATGGAATGGTGAAAGACAGTATAGTCTTCCTCTGACCGGAACACCATATGAAAGGAAGTGCTGAATATGGCAGTAAAGAAGAAATTTCCATATCGCGCGGCTGTAGTTGCATGTAATGGGGGATGCAGATCAGCCGAAGGTGAGGCCGGCTGTGCAGATGGATGTATCGGATGTAAAGCTGTATAGATAAATGTAAATTCGGAGCCATTTCCATCAATGAGTATGGTGTGGCGGAAGTGGATGAGGAGAAATGCATTGGCTGTGGTGCCTGCGCAAAAGTCTGCCCACAGAAAGTGATCCATGTCCATGAGTGTGCAAACTACATTGTGGTAAAATGTTCCAATAAGAAAAAAGGTGCAGAAGCAAAGAAGCAATGTAACGTCAGCTGTATCGGCTGCGGAATCTGCGAGAAGACCTGCACAGCCGGTGCGATAAAAGTAAAAGACAACTGTGCAGTGATCGAGGAATCCATATGTCTGAGCTGTGGTATGTGCGCAGTGAAATGCCCAAGACACGTTATCCATGACCTGCATGGAATATTGACAGAAATACGTTAAATAAATCAGGTTACTGTTCACTTTGTTCTTAGTAATACATTACAAAGGATATTCTCAGTGAACAGTAACCCAATCAGACAACTTCGTTAATAGGAAAATAATACGTAAAAATTGAATAAAAGATTGCAATTTCATATCCAAATATGCTATACTCAAATCAGAAAACAGATAACAATTATGCAAATAAAAAGTAAATTCGCCTGATGTCAGAAAAAAGGTGAAGGAAAGTAGCATGGTTCGGAGCCGGACATAAGTCCTGAGGGGAACAGACAGATACCTTGGGGTGTGTCCGGCTCCTTCTATATAATAACCAAAAATAAATACAGAGAAGGTGAAAACATGATTGGAAAGAGTGTTCCAAGAGTAGATGCCTATGACAAAGTTACAGGACGTGCAAAATTTACTGATGACCTGGTTCCTGCCAACTGTCTGGTGGCAAAAATCTATCACGCAAAGATCGGAAACGGTATCGTAAAATCAATCGATACCAGTAAAGCAGAGGCTCTGGACGGCGTAGTAAAAGTGGTTACTTTTAAAGACGTACCGAATCATTGTTATCCTACGCCGGGACATCCCTGGTCTGTGGAGCTGGCTCATCAGGATGTTGCAGACCGCAATATCCTTACCGGAAGAGTCCGTTATTACGGAGATGATATTGCTGCTGTAGTGGCAGAAGATGAAATCACAGCCAGAGGGCATTGCGCCTGATCGAAGTTGAATATGAAGAATATCCGGTAGAAATCCATCCGCGTAAATCCATGTATGGAAGCAAACCGCCAATCCATCTCGACAAAAAGGATAATGTACTTGTCCGTTCCAATTACTTTATCGGAAATGTGGAAGAAGGGCTGAAGGAATCCGAAACAGTTATAAAACGCAGTTATAAAACCCCGATCGTGCAGCACTGCCACATTGAGAATCCGATTTCCTGTGCATACATGGAAAATGGCAGGATCATAGTTGTGACTTCCACTCAGATTCCGCATATTGTCCGGCGTGTGATCGGGCAGGCTCTTGGAATCCCATGGGGAAAGATCAGAGTCATTAAGCCATACATAGGTGGAGGATTCGGAAATAAGCAGGATGTGCTGTATGAACCGTTAAATGCGTTTCTTACCACGCAGGTTGGCGGCAGACCGGTCAAACTCGATATAACCAGAGAGGAAACTTTCTGCAACACCAGAACCCGTCATTCTATTGAGTATGATCTGACGGCAGGTGTTGACAGTGAGGGGCATCTTCTGGCAAAGGATATGCTGGCTATTTCCAATCAGGGAGCATATGCCTCCCATGGACACGCCATAGCAGCCAATGGCCTGACTGCTGGAGGCTGCAGTATGCATGTCCGAATATCAAAGGAGAGGCATATACTGTCTATACGAATACACCGGTAGGCGGAGCGATGCGTGGATACGGGATCCCGCAGGTATGTTTTGCAATTGAGTGCTTTATGGATGATATTGCAAAAGAGATCGGGATGGATCCTCTGGAGTTCAGAAAGAAAAATCTTATCAAAGGATATTATGAGGATGCTTACCTGAAGCCGATCGCAGCAAACACCAACGGGATTTTTGAATGTCTGGAAAAAGGTGCAGATTATATCCACTGGGAAGAAAAACGAAAAGAATATACAAACCAGACAGGTAATATCCGCAGAGGCGTCGGAATGTCACTTTTCTCCTATAAGACAGGTGTATGGCCGATTTCACTGGAAATTGCAGGTGCAAGAATGACTCTGAATCAGGACGGAAGTGTTGGACTGATGCTGGGAGCTACTGAAATCGGTCAGGGCGCTGATACGGTATTTTCCCAGATGACGGCTGAGGTTTTAAATATGGATATCAGTGATATTCATATCCAGACGGTCCAGGATACTGATGTAACACCATTTGATACCGGTGCCTATGCATCCAGACAGTCGTTTGTAACAGGAACAGTTGTTAAAGACTGCGCAAATCTTCTGAAGGAAAAAATTCTGGCTTATGCAAAAGAGCTGCTGCCTGAAGAGACAAGGAAACTGAGGCTTGATCATGGATGGATCATGGCAGGAAAGGATCCGGCAATATCTCTTGGAAATCTTGCATTGGAGAGTTATTACAGTCTTGGCAATTCTTCTGTTATTACAGCAGAGGTTTCCGAGCAGGTAAAGAAAAATACGATTGCCACAGGATGCTGCTTTGCTGAAGTGGAAGTCGATATAAAGCTTGGCAAGATCAAAATCCTTCATATCATTAATGTGCATGACAGCGGTAAGCTATTAATCCGAAACTGGCTGAAATGCAGGTACAGGGCGGTATGTCTATGGGAATGGGATACGGTCTGTCGGAGCAACTCATTCTGGATGAGAAAACAGGAAGACCACTGAACGGAACCCTGCTGGACTATAAACTGATGACAATGATGGATACTCCTGATATCAAGGCGGATTTTGTGGAACTTGATGATCCGATTGGACCTTTCGGAAACAAAGCACTGGGTGAACCGCCGGCAATTCCGGGTGCACCGGCAATCCGTAATGCAGTACTTCATGCAACAGGTGTAGCTTTAATGAAAATCCTCTGACACCACAGAGACTGATCGATGGCTTTATAAGGCCGGACTTATTTAGAGGGGAGGGGATTTTATGTACGATATTGAGAACTATTATCAGGCTGAAAGTGTAAAAGATGCTGTGAGATTACTGAATGAACATCCGGATGCCAGGATCATTTCCGGAGGAAGTGATGTGCTGATCAAAATCCGGGAGGGAAAATTTGCCGGAACTTCTCTGGTGAGCATCCATGGGATCAAAGAAATCCAGGGTGTAAAAATGGCGGATAACGGAGATATTTATATTGGTGCCGGAACTGTCTTCTCACATATAACAAATGATGCAATTATCAGGAAATATATTCCGGTTCTTGGCGAGGCTGTAGATCAGGTAGGAGGACCACAGGTACGAAATATTGGTACTATCGGTGGAAACATCTGCAACGGAGCAGTCAGTGCGGACAGTGCACCGACCGTATTTTCCCTGAACGCACTGCTGAGGCTGGAAGATGGAAAGGAAGGCCGTCTTGTACCTGTAAAAGATTTCTATCTTGGACCCGGCAGGGTGGATCTGCGGCAGGGAGAGATCCTGACCTATGTGATCATTCCTGCAAAAGAATATGAAGGGTATCATGGTCATTATATTAAGTATTCCATGCGAAATGCCATGGATATCGCAACGATCAGCTGTAGTGTGGTGAGCAAGGTAGATCAACAGGCAGGAGTGATAGAAGATGTGCGCATTACCTTTGGAGTTGCAGCTCCGGTTCCGTACCGCTGCACAAAGGCAGAAGAGGCTTTGAAGGGCATGAAGATAGAAGAAAGCCTGTATGAAAAGACAGCACAGCTGATTCGGGAGGAAATCAATCCGAGAGATTCCTGGAGAGCATCCAGGGCATTTCGTCTTCAGATCGGCGGAGAAATTGCGGCACGGGCATTGAGACGTACCGTAGAACTTGCAGGAGGTGACCGCATATGAAAAAGCAGATGCAGCTTGTACGATGTACAGTAAACGGAAGAGAAGTTGAAGAATATGTAGATGTAAGGGAGTCACTGCTTGATATGCTTCGCAACCGCCTTGGACTGACTTCTGTAAAAAAGGGCTGTGAAGTAGGAGAATGTGGTGCCTGTACAGTAATCATAGACGGAGAGACTATTGACTCCTGTATTTATCTGGCAGTCTGGGCGGAGGGTAAAAATATCCGTACACTGGAAGGTCTGGAGAAAAACGGAGAACTTACCAGGATTCAGGAGGCATTTATCGAAGAAGGTGCCATACAGTGCGGTTTCTGCACTCCCGGATTTATCATGTCTGCCACTGTTTTACTGGAACATGGAGAGAAATTATCAAGAGATGCGATCCGGAAACATATGGCAGGAAATCTCTGCCGCTGCACAGGTTATGAGAACATTGTAAATGCGGTGGAAAAAGTAATGGATGAAAATGAGACAAGAAGAGGAAAGACAGTAAGATGACAAACAGATACACAAATGTCCCAAAATCTGACAATAAACCGGAAAATGTTGTAATAATAAGAGGTGGCGGTGATCTGGCCAGCGGTACGATCCACAGATTATACCGATGCGGCTACCGTCTTCTGGTACTGGAATGTGAGAAACCCACTGCGATTAGGCGAATGGTTTCTTTTTGCGAGGCTGTTTACGACGGGCAGTCTTCTGTGGAAGGAGTTCTCTGCAGAAAAGTTGACAGTGTAGAGGAATGCGAGGCAGTCTGGAAAGCCGGGGAGATTCCTCTTATGGCAGACACAGAAGGAACTGTCCTTAAGAAATACAGACCTGCAGCACTGATAGATGCAATTCTTGCAAAAAAGAATCTTGGAACCACCAGAGAGATGGCAGATCTAACCGTTGGTCTTGGACCGGGATTTGTGGCAGGTGAGGATGTGGATTATGTAGTGGAGACTATGAGAGGCCACAATCTTGCCAGAATCATCACAAAAGGCGCTGCTATGCCAAACACAGGAGTTCCGGGTATCATTGGAGGATTTGGAAAAGAGCGCGTGCTCCATGCTCCTGTTTCAGGGGAAATCCATTGTATCTCAAAGATTGCAGATATCGTGGAGAAGGATCAGGTCCTTGCCTGGATCGGAGATACACCTGTCAGGGCTTCTCTTACAGGAGTTTTGCGTGGCATGATCAGAGATGGATTTACAGTGCCGAAGGGGATGAAAATTGCAGATATTGATCCGCGCAAAGAACAAAAGAAAAACTGTTTCACGATTTCCGACAAAGCCCGCTGTATTGCCGGCAGTGTATTGGAAATCCTGCTTTCAGAAGGAGTGATGCCATATGAAGCACCAGGTCGATTTTCTGGAACTGCTGCAGATTGATTATGAAAAATACCCTGTGATTGCTGTAGTTGGCGGCGGCGGCAAGACCAGCCTGATCTACCGTCTTACAGATGAACTGATCGATAAGGGAAAGAGAGTGATCATTACCACGACCACCCATATGGCAGGAGAGTCTGAACTTCCGTTTGCCAGGGGCGGAGATGCAGTCAGGGTAAAAGAATTTCTGGACAAAGAAAGATATGTGATTGCTGCGGAATATGAGGAGGACACCGGTAAATATGTGTCTCTGACAGAAGAAAAACTGGAAGAACTGAGAGAATTGTGCGATGTAATGCTTGTGGAAGCGGAACGGAGCAAAGCATCATCGGTAAAGGTTCCGGAGAAATGGGAGCCTGTAATCCAAGATGTGCGGACATTGTGATCAGTGTGATCGGGCTGGACTGTCTGGGACAGCCAATCAGTCAGAGTGCTTACCGTATGGAACGTACCTCAGAATTTCTCAGGAAAAGTCTGGAAGCTCCGATCACTGAAGAAGATATTGTAAAGATTGCAACTTCTATCTGCGGACTTTTTAAGGATGTGGAAGAAAGAGTATACAGAGTGTATCTGAACAAGTCAGATATACTCAGAGAGAAAGAACCTGCAGAGCACATTGTTGAGGAACTGGAAAGGAAGAATACAGTAGCGGCTTACGGAAGCCTTTTGGAGGAATAAATTATTTTGAAAATTGCAATGATCATGCTGCGGCTGGAAACAGCCGCCGTTTTGGGGCAAATAAACTGTTATATGAAATAGACGGAATACCTATGTATCGACATGTGCTGGAACAACTGGATGATACAAAGAAGAAAATAGAAAATATCTATTCGGAATATTCAGATATTACAGAGGATAATAATAATGATAATAATTCAGATATTGTTCAGTTAAATAACCTGTACAGAAATAATATTACAGCAAAAATAATCTGTAATATTATTGTTATCACTCAATATGACGCCATTGCAGAAGCAGTGAAAACAAAGGAAATACAAGTTTTGTATAATCCCCATCCGGAAGATGGAATTTCTTCCTCTGTAAAAATCGGTCTGAATGCCAGCCTGGATGCAGAAGCAGTGCTTTTTACTGTGGCTGATCAGCCTGGCTTACCAGTGAGACAATCTGTGAACTGATCCATATGTTTTTAAACACTTCCAAAGGAATCGCCTGTGTTTCCTGTCAGGGGAAATGGGAAATCCATGTATTTTTGACAGGAAATATTACAATGAGCTGCTTTCTCTGGAAGGGGATAAAGGCGGTAAAAAAGTGATCATGAAACATCTGGATGATACGCAGATTTATGAGATAGAAGCAGGCAGGGAACTGGAAGATATTGATTATTATGAATCTATAGCAGTCCGCTAGTACATCGTTTCGTAAATAACTATACCAATCGCGTAGGATGCGGATTCGAGTGTGCTGGTATAAAACGCAGGCGTAGCGGGCTACGCTGAGGCTTTTAGACCTGTGCAATCGGATTTGCAGACAAGTGAGTGGTATAGTTATTTCGAAAACGATGTACTAGAGCGTGTCTGAAAATGCTTTCCGCAAGATGTATGTCAAAATATACCGAAAAGTGGGGCGTGCAGATTGCAGGAATGATTTTCCAGACACTCTGGTCCACTCATCACAAAAAGTTCCGGGCAAGGTCACCGGAACTTTTTTTTTGCGCAATTATTTCGCTATATAGCAGATATCCTGAATATGTGGCAGTTATATATATCAGTATTAAACAGCTGATATATAATAAGATATCTGCTGAACAGATTAAAGATGGATTTTGGTTCCGGTTTTTCCCTGGATACCGTCTTTGGCTTTCTGAAGTAAAGTGATCATGCAGTTCTTCCTTCTTTGGAGCTTGCAAAATCAACGGCAGCCTGAACTTTCGGGAGCATGGAACCTGGGGCAAACTGTCCCTCACTAATATATTTCTTAGCGTCATCTACAGTGATGTCATCCAGCCATTCTTCGTTTTCCTTGCCGAAGTTTACAGCAACCTTCTCCACTGCTGTAAGAATAATAAGCATATCTGCATCCAGCTCTTTGGCCAGGAGACAGCTTGCATAATCCTTATCAATAACTGCTGATGCACCTTTGAGATGATGTCCGTTAAGAACAACGGGAATTCCGCCGCCACCGCAGCAGATAACTATTTTATTTGCATCCACAAGACTGTTGATCGCATCCTGTTCAACGATTTCAACAGGCTTTGGAGATGCAACTACACGACGATAACCACGCCCTGCGTCTTCTTTCATGATATGTCCATATGCCTTGGCCTGATGGTCTGCTTCCTCTTTTGTCAGGAATTTGCCGATCGGCTTGGATGGATTTTCAAAAGCAGGATCATTGGGATCTACACGAACCTGAGTGACAACAGTGACGACAGGTGTGCGGACAAATCCTCTGATTCGAAGTTCCTCTCTCAAAGCATTCTGCAGATCATATCCGATGTAAGCCTGACTCATGGCAACACAGACAGAGAGAGGAGTGTTTGGCTGATTCTCATCTTCTCTGGAGAGAGCAGACATGGCATTGTTGATCATGCCAACCTGTGGCCCGTTTCCATGTACAACAACAACCTGATGACCTTCTTCGATCAGATCGCATAATGCTTTTGCAGTAGTTTTTACAGCTACCATCTGTTCCGGGAGAGTATTTCCCAGAGCGTTCCCACCGAGCGCAATAACGATTCTTTTTCTTGTAAACATTTGTAAAAACCTCCTGATTTTAAAGGCAAAGAGGCCGCCGCAATAAAGATTGTGTGCTTTCTGCGACAGCCCCGCCTGCTATACAATATGATGAGTTTTATTTTTCAATATATTTAAATTCTGAAACTGATTTCAAAATTAAATATCTGTTTGAAAGCAGCTGGAATATTACTGCAATCCAACTGTTAATCTGCGCCTGATTATTTCAGGATTCTTGGAGCTGCTTTGACTTCAAGTTTCTTCAGGATATCCTGTGGATTTTCAAATTTGGAAAGCATGATCATAGCAGCGATGATGTATGGTTTGAAGCTTGCTTCTTTGTATAACGGGATTCTGTAACGATCGAATACAGAAGCGTCAACCTCACCTGTTTCGCAGCTTACACCTGTAATATCAGCCGGCAGGCAGTGCAGGTAAAGAGCTTTTCCGTCTTTTGTTGTTTTCATAAGTTCTTCTGTGCAGGCCCAGTCTTTGTGCTGTGCATTCTGTGCAAGAAGTTCTTTCTCTAATTTATCGATTCCGTCGAAGTCGCCTTCTGCATAAAGGTCTGTACGTTTTTCCATAGCTGCAAATGGAGCCCAGCTCTTTGGATATACGATATCAGCATCTTTGAAAGCTTCAGCCATATCGTTTGTCTTTGTGAAGGATCCGCCGTTTTTCTCAGCATTCTTTTTGGCAATCTCTTCAACTTCCGGCATTACATCATATCCTTCCGGATGAGCAAGAACAACATCCATGCCGAAACGTGTCATCAGACCGATAACGCCCTGCGGAACGGAGAGTGGTTTACCATAGGATGGAGAGTAAGCCCATGTCATAGCGATCTTTTTGCCTTTCAGATTCTCAACACCGCCGAATTCATGGATGATGTGCAGCATATCTGCCATACACTGTGTCGGATGGTCAACGTCGCACTGAAGGTTTACAAGAGTAGGTCTCTGCTCAAGGATACCGTCTTTGTTTCCTTCTGTAACAGCTTCCATGAATTCTTTCTGGTAAGCATGTCCTTTTCCGATGTACATATCATCACGGATACCGATCACATCAGCCATGAAAGACACCATGTTTGCTGTTTCACGAACAGTTTCACCATGAGCGATCTGAGATTTCTTTTCATCAAGATCCTGTACTTCCAGACCAAGAAGGTTACATGCGGAAGCAAAAGAGAAACGTGTACGTGTGGAGTTATCGCGGAAGATAGAGATTCCAAGACCACTCTCGAATACTTTTGTGGAGATATTGTTCTCTCTCATGAAACGGAGAGCATCAGCAACTGTGAAAACAGCTTCCAGTTCATCATCTGTTTTGTCCCATGTCCAGAAGAAATCGTTGTTGTACATTTCTTTGAAGTTTAAGCTGTTTAATTTATCAATGTAATCCTGTAATGTTTTCATAAAATCAATACCTGCTATGCTTTGATAGCTTATCCTTTCCTGATATGAAATAATTGAATTTCTGCGTTTGGCAGAACACCGGTTATCCGGCTGTATCTGTTTATCTTGTGTCCCTGCCTGTTACAGCAGGGATTCTGTCCGGACACATATTAAGCCTTTAGGATGATAGGAAATCCGTCGCCTAAAAAAATTGAAAATTTATTTATTATTTGCAGTATGCAGTTGGAAGAGCAGCGTATACAGCAGCGCATCTTACAAGGTCGATCTTCCATGTTTTTTCGTTCGGAGCATGAGCCTGTGCTTCTGCACCAGGTCCGAATCCGATACAAGGAATGCTGTTACGTCCCATGATTGTTACACCGTTAGTAGAGAATGTCCATTTGTCTGTAAGCGGACGAGCTTTTCTCATGCCTTCTGTCTCAGCATTTCCGAGACGCTCTTCGCCGTACAGTCCTTTATATGCTTCTTCCAGAGCCTGTGTTACTTTGTGATCTTTCGGGATTACCCATGTCGGGAAGTAGCACTCGATCGGATATACAAGGTCTGTATAGGACGGACGGTTGTATTCATACATGGATACTGTTACGTCGTCGCCATATTTCTGTACAGCCGGAAGAGCACGGATCTCATCCAGGCAGCTTTCCCATGTTTCGCCTGCTGTCATACGACGGTCAAGAGATACAGAGCAGGAGTCAGCTACTGCACAGCGGCTTGGGGATGTGAAGAAGATTTCGGAAGTAGTAACAGTGCCACGTCCAAGGAAACGTGCTTCTTCCATTCAGGGTTGTATTTCTCATCAAGCATTTTTACAAGACCTTTGATCTCTGTGGTATCAGCAGCATCGTTTTCGTTTAATGCGCGGATATCCTGGAGAATATCAGCCATTTTGTAGATTGCATTGTCACCACGTTCCGGAGCGGAACCATGGCAGGAAACACCCTTTACATCTACGCGGATTTCCATACGTCCACGCTGTCCTCTGTAGATACCGCCGTCTGTTGGTTCTGTGGAAACAACGAATTCAGGACGAACACCATCTTCATGGATGATGTACTGCCAGCAGAGACCGTCACAGTCTTCTTCCTGTACAGTACCTGTCACAAGTACCTGATATTTATCGTTTAAAAGACCAAGGTCTTTCATGATCTTAGCACCGTATACTGCAGAAACAATACCGCCCATCTGGTCAGATGTTCCACGTCCGCCGATTTCTTCATCAGATTCGAAACCTTCGTATGGATCAAATTCCCAGTTCTTGATATTACCGATACCGACTGTATCAATATGAGCGTCAAAACCAATGAGAGTTTTACCTGTTCCCATGTAGCCGAGGATATTGCCCATCGGATCGATCTGAACTTTGTCGAATCCGACTTTTTCCATTTCCTCTTTGATTCTCATGATATGTCCTTTTTCTCCGCAGCTTTCGCCAGAATGCGAACCAGATCGCGAAGGAACTTAGTCATATCATCCTTATAACCCATTGCAGCTTCGTTAATTTTTGCGTAATCCATTTTTTTACCCTCCCAATATGTATAAAATATTATGATGTTAGGGTCAAAAGGTATTTTGCCCCTAATCTGATATCATATTATTAGTTACTGGTATATCATTTTCAAGATAACCATACCACTTACCTGTCTGTGTTCACCAAAAACATCATTTGCTTAAAGATTTGTCTGTTCCGTATAATCCGTCCCATACGATCTCGCGGTAGCGAACAGGATCAGTGTCACCTTCTGTGGAAATAACAAGTACTACGGAATTCTCATCCAGTTTCAGCGCTTCTTTTAAGTCTTTTGCATCTTCATCGTGAAGAGCAGTGAAGCAGAAACCAAGCGGAACGGAACCGGATTCACCGGAGACAACGTGTGGATCATCTCCCAGTGGATTAGCGTAGATACGTGTTGCCTTTGCGCTCATCCAGTCAGGACAGGATGCAAATACATCTACGTGATTTTTCAGGATATCCCATCCGATCGTATTTCCCTCACCGCATGCAAGACCGGCCATAATTGTCTGAAGATCACCTGTAACATTTACCAGATTTCCTGTCTTTGCAACAGCGGAGCGGTACAGGCAGTCAGCAGCACTTGCTTCACAGACAGCCATAACCGGCGGGTTATCTTTATATTTATGAGCAAAATAACCGACTACGGCACCTGCTAAAGAACCAACACCGGCCTGAACAAATACATGTGTCGGACGTTCAACACCCATTTCTTTTAACTGCTGGTCAGCCTCAAGAACCAGTGTTCCGTATCCCTGCATGATCCAGGATGGAATTTCTTCATATCCGTCCCATGCGGTATCCTGAACGATGATACCATGTTCTGTTTTGGCAGCTTCTGCTGCAGCCATTCTTACGCAGTCATCATAGTTTACTTCTTCGATCGTAACAGTAGCACCTTCTTTGGCAATGTTATCGAAACGAGTCTTTGTTGTTCCCTTAGGCATTCTTACAACTGCTTTCTGTCCAAGCGCTTAGCTGCCCATGCAACTCCACGTCCATGATTACCGTCTGTTGCAGTAAAGAATGTAGCCTGTCCGAATTCTTCTCTTAATTTATCAGAAGAGAGAACATTGTATGGCAGCTCGCTGATATCACGTCCAAGTTCTTTTGCGATATAGCGGCCCATTGCATAAGAACCTCCAAGTACTTTGAAAGCATTTAAGCCAAAGCGATAGGATCATCTTACAGAAAATATTTTTTACTCCTAAATATTTCGCAAGGGATGAAAGGTTCTGAAGAGGCGTCACACTGTACTGTGGGAAACTTCTGTGGAACTCATTTGCTTTCTTTACATTTTCTTCGGACATCAGTTCCAGGTGTTTATCATCTGATTTCGGAACCTCGTTTACAGTCCATTTTAATCCTTCTGTCATAAAATGACCTCCCTTAAAAATTATCATTTGGTTTCCTTAACTTGTGATTCTATATACCATATATTTAAAATTGCAATAGAAAATACAAAAATTTTAGGTTTTCAAAAAAAATTAGGTTTCATAATTTGTACATTGATATAAGGATTTGGATATGATAAAATAATGAGTAATGTTCGTTTTATTTTTACAGGATAGACAGTAAAGTGGGTATAAAAGAGCAATACAAAAGATACAGAAGAGGAGAAAATATTATGGCAGTATTTCATGCATTCCGGGCACTTCGACCTACACCGGAAAAGGCTGCTGATGTGGCAGCACTTCCATATGATGTGGTAAACCGGGAAGAAGCAAAATCAATCGGAGATGAGAATCCCCTGTCCTTTCTTCATATTGACAGATCGGAAATGGATCTGGAACCTGAGACGGATCTGTATGATGATCGGGTTTATGAAAAAGCAAAAGAAAATCTTGACAATATGGAAGAAAAGGGAATTCTTGTTCAGGATCAGAAGGCCTGTTACTATATATATGAACTTGTAAGAAAAGGAAAGACACAGACCGGTATCGTAGGATGCAGTTCCATTGATGATTATATGAATGGTGTAGTGAAGAAACATGAGCTTACCAGAGAAGATAAGGAACAGGACAGGATCCACCATGTAGATTCCTGTAATGCAAATACCGGTCCTATTTTTCTGGCATGCAGATATCCGGATTCTCTGCTTACACTGATGAATAACTGGAAAGATCATCATGAAGCAGCATATGATTTTACAGAAGAGGATCAGATCACACACAGAGTATGGGTGATTGATGAAGATGAGGTCATTTCTGAAATAAATAAGGAATTTGCAGGGATTGATTTTCTGTACATCGCAGATGGACATCACCGCGCAGCTTCCGCTGTAAAAGTAGGTTTAAAGAGAAGAGAACAGAATCCGGGATATACAGGGAGGAAGAGTTTAATTATTTCCTGTCTGTTGTATTTCCCTATGACCAGCTCTGCATTCTTCCTTATAACAGGATTGTAAAAGATTTGAACGGCCTGACTGTAAAGGCATTTCTGGCGCCCTGAAGTTCAACTTTGAACTGATGCTGATGCCGGGATTTCCATGCAAGCCTGTAGAGAAGCATTGTATGGGAATGTATGTGGACGGACAGTGGTATCACCTGAAAGCATGGCCGGATATCTATGAGAAGAAGGACGTGGTCGGACAGCTGGATGTATCCATTCTTCAGGAAAAAGTCCTCAGACCAGTCTGGGAATCGAAGATCCGCGCACAGACCAGAGAATCTCCTTTGTGGGCGGAAGCCATAAGGCAGCAGAGCTGGCAGAGATTGCGGACAGAACCGGCGGTGTAGCCTTTGTCATGTACCCGACATCTATGGAAGACCTGATGAAGATTGCAGACGAGAACAAATTAATGCCTCCAAAATCCACCTGGTTTGAGCCAAAGCTTCGGAGTGGGCTGTTTATACATAAGTTATAATTTGCCGAAGATGTTACTGTTCACTCTGTTCACAGCAACACGCTTCGCGATGCACAGAATTTATGCTAATCGCATAATCGCGCGGTATGTCTCGGGTTTTCTGTGACCTTCGCTCACAAAAAACACCTCGCGGAATATTACCAGTGAACAGTAACCCGAAGATGTCTTATAAAAATATTATAATAATTTCGCTGTAGACTTTTTCTTCCTTCAATGGTACAATTGGTTCTATACAAAAGAGAACGAGACGTACTATAACGAAAGGAGGTAAGAATGTGGAAGATGCGGAATTGAGAAATATCCTTTTTTCTATACAGGGAAGCATTGCCGGTTTTCAAAATGATATGTCCGATGTAAAGAACGATATCGCAGATATGAGGACAGATATTGCAAACATGAAGACGGATATCACGAATATGAAGACGGATATCACGAACATGAAGGCAGATATCACAAACATGAAGGCAGATATTGCGAACATGAAGACGGATATCACGAACATGAAGGCAGATATCACAAACATGAAGACAGATATCACAAACATGAAGACGGATATCACGAACATGAAGGCAGATATCACGAACATGAAATCAGATATTGTGCAACTCAAGGGAAGCGTAAAAACTATAGAACTTAAACTGGAAAATGAAATTGACAGAAAAATATCTGCCCTATTTGATGCACGTATGGATGAGCTTCGCTATAGAAAGGAGAATAAGGAAACTCGAGAGAAAGTTTTTGAACTGGATATGCGTGTAGACAATTTGGAAAAAGCCATCATGCCAGCGTAACTGTAACAGATAATTGTAAGGCTTGTACATAGGATAAACAGGAAGAGATTTTATAACATAAAAAGTACATGAAATTTCTTCCTGCTAAATTTGTATAATTTTTGTAAATTTTTCAAAAAAGAGTTGAAATCACAGAAATAATTTGTTATACTAACTTGCGTTACGGGGTATGGCGTAGCTTGGTAGCGCGCACGGCTGGGGGCCGTGAGGTCGCAGGTTCAAATCCTGTTGCCCCGACTGACATATGGTTAAATCGTTTGCAGTATATTTGCAAAGAATGATTCAGACGTATGTTCATTTCAAAAAAGCCAAATAAAGTTATAAGTAAAATGCAATGATAAGGAATAGTACACCCGGACCGGAGCACAGAGAACTGCTGGTTGCTGAGAAGCAGTGGAAGGAAATTGTGGAACTCGCCTTTGAGCAGCTGCCTGAAATCATACAAGAGTAGGTGCAGACGGTTTCCACCGTTATATGGAGAGGATATAAGAATACCGGATATCCGGAGATTCCGTATCCCATGAGTGTATGACATTGTTCATAAATAAGAGTGGTACCGCGTAAGATGATAATATCTTTCGTCTCTTGCAGATAAGTCTGTGGAGATGGAAGATTTTTTATGTCTTTTTACAGTCAATCCCCACAGTCCAAACATAATATTTACATAACGGAGGAAGAAAAAATGATGAATTCAAGCAAATATCAGAGACAGTATTTTATGCCGCCTGTTAAATGCATGAAATGGGCAGAAAAAGAATATGTGGACAAAGCACCTATCTGGTGTTCTGTAGACCTTCGTGACGGTAATCAGGCACTGGTGATTCCGATGAGTCTGGAACAGAAAATTGAATTCTTTAAACTTCTTGTAAAAATCGGTTTTAAAGAAATTGAAGTAGGTTTCCCGGCTGCTTCTGAAACAGAATATGAATTTCTGCGTACCCTGATCGAGCAGAATCTGATCCCACAGGATGTAACTATTCAGGTTCTGACTCAGGCCAGAGAGCATATCATCCGCAAAACTTTTGAAGCTGTCAAAGGCGCACCGAAGGCAATTGTACATGTGTACAATTCCACCTCTGTAGCTCAGAGAGAACAGGTATTTAAGAAATCCAAAGAAGAAATCTTAAAGATTGCAGTGGATGGTGCCGCATTATTAAAGAAACTGGCTGATGAAACAGAAGGAAATTTCCAGTTTGAGTACAGCCTGAAAGCTTTACAGGCACAGAACCGGAATACGCTCTGGAAGTATGCAATGCAGTTCTTGATGTATGGCAGCCTACAGCAGATAACAAATGCATCATCAATCTGCCTGTAACTGTACAGCATTCCATGCCGCATGTATATGCAAGCCAGGTAGAATATATGTGTGAAAATCTGAAATACCGCGAGAATGTAATCGTATCTCTCCATCCGCACAATGACAGAGGATGCGGTGTTGCAGATTCTGAAATGGGATTACTTGCAGGTGCAGACAGAATCGAGGGTACTCTGTTTGGAAACGGTGAGCGTACCGGAAATGTAGATATTGTTACACTTGGTATGAATATGTATTCTCAGGGTGTAGATCCAAAACTTGACTTCTCTGATATGCCGCATATCTGTGAAATATATGAAGAATGTACCGGAATGAAAGTAGGCGAAAGAAGTCCGTACAGTGGTGCACTTGTATTTGCCGCATTTTCCGGCTCTCATCAGGATGCAATTGCCAAGGGTATGCACTGGAGAGATGACAAGGACCCGGATCACTGGAATGTTCCGTATCTTCCGATCGATCCGACAGATGTGGGAAGAAATTATGACGCAGATGTTATCCGCATCAACAGCCAGTCCGGCAAAGGCGGCGTAGGATATATTCTTGAGACCAAATTCGGTCTTAACCTTCCTCCGAAAATGCGTGAGGCAATGGGATATGCCACAAAAGCTGTTTCAGACCACAAACATAAAGAACTTCATCCTGACGAAATTTTCAATCTGTTTAAACAGACCTTTGAGAATATCACAGAACCGTACAGTATCAATGAAGTACATTTCCAGCAGAAAGATGGTGGTATTGTAACAAAAGTTACCTCTACTTTCCGCGGAAGACAATCACTACAGAGGCATCCGGTAACGGACGTCTTGATGCAGTCAGCAATGCACTGAAGAAGGCATATGAGCTGAAATATTCCCTGGAAACATATCAGGAGCATGCGCTGGAGCGCAGTTCAAGTTCCAAAGCTATTGCTTATGTCGGTATCAAAAAGCCGGATGGAACCCTTGCCTGGGGTGCAGGCGTAGACGCGGATATCATTCGCGCATCTATTGATGCACTTGTAACAGCAATCAATAACCGTTAGATTGTTCCGACACGCCCGATTTTTTCCTGCTGTATTTTGGCTTCTGCAGGTCAGGCTAATATCCGCTTGGCAGGGAATAATATAGTTTACATAAAATATCAAGAATCAGATACCGGTCAGATTGTCCAGAGGACTTCCTGACCGGTATCTTTTTGTATTTATAAAAATACAAAGTCTTAATGTAACGCGATAAAGTACAATAAAGAAGCAAACTCCGGCGAAAAGCTATCAGAATTGTATTTAATTAAAATCATAAAGGAAATTAATTGACATAACACTCAGGTTTACGTATACTGACAGCGTGGACAGAAAAGTGTCCTAAATAAGTACAATTTACATTTTATTATCTCACTCCAGACTAGTGAGAGATGCGCGGAAATATTTTAGAGAAAGAGGTAAAAGAATGAAAAATTTCGAACAGTGGAATGGCTTTAAGGGCAACCGTTGGAAAGAAAAAATCGATGTACGTAACTTTATTGGAATGAACTATACACCATATGACGGTGATGCTTCTTTCCTGGAAGGACCTACAGAAGCTACAAACAAACTGTGGGGCAAGCTCCAGGCACTTCAGAAAGAAGAACGTGCCAAAGGCGGAGTTCTTGATATGGAGACAGAGGTAGTTACATCTCTGACAGCATATGGTCCCGGATATATTGATGAAGAAACAAAAGACCTTGAAAAAGTTGTTGGTCTTCAGACAGATAAACCTCTGAAACGTGCTTTCATGCCATACGGCGGTATCAAAATGGCAGAGCAGGCTTGTGAAACTTACGGATATAAAGTAAGTGACAAGATCAAAGATGTTTTCCACAACTATGAATTTAAAACTCACAACCAGGGTGTATTTGATATCTACACACCTGAGATGAAAGTAGCACGTCACAACAAGATCCTTACAGTCTTCCGGATACTTACGGACGTGGACGTATCGTTGGCGACTACAGACGTGTGGCTCTGTACGGAATTGACGCTCTGATCGAAGGAAAACAGAAAGACTTCGCAGCATGCGACCGTCAGGGTATGAGACGTTATGACTTCCAGCTTCGTGAAGAGATCGCTGATCAGATCCGTGCTCTGAAAGGCATGAAAGTTATGGCTGAATCTTATGGATATGATATCTCCAAACCGGCCAAAGATGCAAGAGAAGCTTTCCAGTGGCTGTACTTCGGATATCTTGCAGCCATCAAAACTCAGAACGGTGCTGCAATGAGTGTCGGACGTATTTCCACATTCCTTGATATTTATATTGAAAGAGATCTTCAGAACGGAACTCTTACAGAGAAAGAAGCTCAGGAGCTTGTTGACCACATGGTAATGAAATTCCGTATGGTTAAATTTGCACGTATCCCTTCTTACAATCAGTTATTCTCCGGTGACCCGGTATGGGCAACTCTGGAAGTAGCAGGTATGGGTCAGGACGGACGTTCCATGGTAACAAAGAACGACTATCGTTTCCTGCACACACTGGAAGATATGGGACCGGCTCCGGAACCAAACCTTACAGTACTTTATTCTTCAAGACTGCCTGAGAACTTCAAGAAATATGCTGCAAATATTTCTGTTACAACAAGTTCTGTTCAGTATGAGAATGATGATGTTATGCGTCCGGTATGGGGAGATGACTACAGCATCTGCTGCTGTGTATCTGCTACAGAGACAGGTAAAGAGATGCAGTTCTTCGGCGCTCGTGCAAACCTTGCAAAATGCCTTCTTTACGCGATCAACGGCGGTGTTGATGAGAAGACAAAACAGCAGGTAGGACCGAACTATCAGCCGATCACTTCTGAATATCTTGACTATGATGAAGTAATCGCAAAATATGACAAAATGATGGACTGGCTGGCTCATCTGTATGTCGGAACACTGAACATGATCCACTACATGCATGACAAATACTACTATGAAGCAGCAGAGATGGCTCTGATCGATACAAAGGTTGAGCGTTCTTTCGCAACAGGTATCGCAGGATTCTCTCATGTAGTAGACTCCCTGTCCGCTATTAAATATGCAAAAGTTAAAGCTATCCGCGATGAAGACGGCATTACAACAGATTTCCAGGTTGAGGGTGACTTCCCACGTTATGGTAATGATGATGACAGAGCAGACGAAATCGCAACGACTCTTCTGTCTACATTCCTTGAAAAACTGAAACACATCCATACTTACCGTGATTCCAAGCCAACCACATCCATCCTTACTATTACTTCCAACGTTGTTTATGGTAAGGCTACAGGATCTCTTCCAGATGGAAGAAAAGCAGGTGAACCTCTTGCACCTGGTGCAAATCCATCTTACGGTGCAGAGCAGAACGGTCTTCTTGCTTCCCTGAACTCTGTTGCCAAGCTTGACTATGAAGATGCTCTCGACGGTATCTCAAATACTCAGACAATCAATCCTGATGCTCTGGGACACAGCGATGACGAGCGTTCAGAGAATCTGGTACATGTACTTGACGGATACTTTGATCAGGGTGCTCATCACCTCAATGTAAACGTATTTGGTAAAGAGAAACTGATCGACGCTATGGAACATCCGGAAAAAGAAGAATATGCAAACTTCACAATCCGTGTATCCGGATATGCTGTTAAGTTCATCGACCTTACAAGAGAGCAGCAGTTAGACGTTATTGCCAGAACCTGCCACGACAGAATGTAATTAATGGATAATGATATAATGGATAATAAACAGGTAAAAGGCTATGTTCATTCTTTAGAAAGTTTCGGGTCCGTTGACGGACCCGGAGTAAGATATGTGATTTTTTTAAGCGGCTGTGCCATGAGATGTCAGTTCTGTCATAATCCGGATACCTGGAAGATGAAGCAGGGAGAGCTTTATACGGCAGATGAGCTTCTTAAGAAAGCTTTACGTTATAAGGGCTACTGGGGCAGCAAAGGCGGTATCACTGTAAGCGGTGGTGAGCCATTGCTTCAGATGGATTTTCTTACAGAATTTTTTAAGAAGGCAAAGACAGAGGGTGTGCATACGACTCTTGATACCAGTGGAAATCCCTTCACTGATCAGGAACCATGGCATTCCGGGTGGCTGGAGCTTATGAAGTATACAGATCTTGTAATGCTTGATATCAAGCAGATTGACGAGCAGGAGCATATTAAGCTTACCGGTCATTCCAATAAGAATATTCTTGCGATGGCGCAGGAACTTTCTGATATGAAAAAACCTGTATGGATCCGTCATGTGCTTGTGCCGGGCGGAAGTGATAAGGATGAATATCTGCACCGGTTAGCTGATTTTATCCATAATCTTTCCAATGTGGAGAGAGTGGAGGTGCTCCCTTATCATACGCTTGGTAAGTTTAAATGGGAGAATCTGGGGCTTTCTTATCCACTGGAGGGGGTTAATCCTCCGACGCAGGAAAGGATTGATAATGCCCGGAAGATTCTTGGGGCTATCTGAGTAAAAATATATAGCTGTCATATCCTCTTTTTGGGGGTATGGCAGCTTTGTTTTTGTTTAGAAAGGGGACGGACGCGAAGCAGGAGTATAGTCATTCCAGGTGCGGTTTCGGTATCTAAGAGATTCTAAGCCTCAAATCCGCTAAAAGCATGAGACGAAAAGTCCGGAATTACTCGCTGTCGCTCAGACAAGGGACTTTCGTCTCATAACGCAGATTTCCGAGGCTTAGAATCTCTAAGATGCCTGCAAATGCATCCGGTACAACTATACGCCTGCTTCGCTGGTTTTGGTTAAGATATAATACAAGGTGGAGTGTGAATTATAAGAAGGACTTTGTTTATATAAAAATGAATTGAGACGTGAAATATATCCCCCGGGAGGGCTTGTTGGAGAGGGGAGGGATTTGATATAATTTGGGTCATATATGATTATAAATTGCATGCATGGAGGTTGGCATAAGGTGAAGGATTTATTATCGGAGATTGAGAGTTACTGGACTACCCGGGCTGAGGGGTATTCTGAAGTTAATCATAAGGAATTGAATGGGATGCAGAAGGGGCATGGCTTGAGGTGTTGAAAGGGCAGTTCCCGGAGAAAGTGAAGGATGAGATTAAGATTTTGGATATCGGAACAGGACCTGGATTTTTTCCTGTTATTCTGGCTGAGGCGGGATATAAGGTGACTGCTGTTGATTATACGCAGGAGATGTTGGATACCGCGAAGAGGAATGCCGGTAATCTTTGTGAGCGGATTTCTTTTTATAAGATGGATGCTCAGAATCTGGAATTTGAGGATGATGTGTTTGATGTTGTGATCAGCAGGAATCTGACATGGAATCTGAAGGATCCTAAGAGAGCTTATGAAGAGTGGTGTCGTGTACTGAAACCGGGCGGAAAGCTTCTTAATTTCGATGCAACTGGTACGGTTATCTTTATGATGAGGAGAAACGCCTGTCTTATGAGGAAGACCGAAAGAGTGTGGAGAGTGAGCATCTGGATGATCATTACCTCTGTACGGATATTGACAGAATGGAGAAGATTGCACTGCAGATGCCTCTTTCTTCTATTAACAGACCGTCCTGGGACAGGAAGTTTCTGAAGGAGAACGGGTTTGAATCTGTGGCAGTGGATACCGGAATCTGGCAGCGGGTGTGGAGTCAGGAAGAGAAGCTGAATTATCATTCTACGCCGATGTTTATGATCAGCGCTGTGAAGGAAGAGAAAAACGTCTGGTCCGAGAATGATGGAATGGGTGATTCTGATAGCGGATATGACAGGAAAAGAGATTTGGAGGATGCCATGCTGTGTGCTGCTCCGGGTATGAAAAAGAGTGGATTTCTGAGACTGGGCGGAGGTGAGTTTTCGCTTCCTTATACAGTAATCTGCGGTTCTCATCCCGGAAAGACAGTTCTGATCACCGCTGCGGTCCATGGAGGAGAATATGTGGGAATCCAGGCTGCTGTTGAGCTTGCGGATAAGCTGAAACCGGAGAAGATCCATGGAAGAGTGATTTTGGTCAAGACTGTGTGCAGGAAGGAATTTGAGGAGAGGAGCGGCAGTGTCTGCCCGGAGGATGAGAAGAATCTGAATCGTGTATTTCCGGGAAATCCGAATGGAACCAGGATGGACCGTCTGGCGTATGAGGTGGTTCAGAAGCTTCACAGTGCAGCAGATTATTATATTGATCTTCACAGCGGGGATGATTATGAGCAGCTTACGCCTTATATTTACTATGCCGGATGTGCAGATGAAGATGTGGTTCAGATGTCAAGGAAGATGGCAGAGCAGGCAGATGTTCCCTATATGGTAAAGTCTAATGTGGCATCCGGTGGTTCTTACAATTATGCTGCCGCATGTGGCATTCCCAGTGTTCTGATCGAACGTGGCCAGATGGGAGGCTGGAGTCCGGAGGAGGTTCATTCTACAAGAAAAGATGTGCGTAATATTCTGTGTGCGCTGGGTGTTTACGATGGCATGAGAAGTTACAGTAATTATTATCCCATGGAAATTGAAGATGTGCGTTATCAGTCTGCCAGTGTATCCGGCTGTGGTATCCTGCCAAAAACCGGGAGATATCATTAAGGTTGGAGAGTATCTTGGTTGTGTTAAGGATTATGAGGGAAATATTCTGGAGACAAGTTTATCCGATTTAAATGGAGTGGTTCTATATCAGGCGGGAAGTCTTCAGGTTATTAAGGATGGTCCGATGATCGCATATGGAAGTTTCAGCAGAAGAAAGGATGAACGCAAGGAAAAGATCACAAATTACTGGGCGAAAAGAAGCGACAGTTTTATGGAACAGAGAAGAGCTGAGCTTCACAGTGATATGGCTGATAAATGGCAAAAAGAGATCGGGACTTTTCTTCCTGATGGAAAATTAAGGATTCTGGATGTGGGATGCGGTGCAGGCTTCTTTTCCATTCTTTTAGCAAAACTGGGACATGAAGTTACAGGAATCGATCTGACACCGGATATGATCATTCATTCCAGGGAACTGGCAAAAGAAGAGAATGCCTCCTGTACGTTTGAAGTAATGGATGCGGAAATCCGGATTTTCCTGATGGTACCTTTGATGTGATCGTATCCAGAAATCTTACCTGGACACTTCCGGATGCAGCAAGAGCATATAAAGAATGGATTCGTGTGCTGAAAACGGGAGGAATCCTGATCAACGCAGATGCCAATTATGGTGCAGATGATTTCTCAGATACTGCTGATCTGCCTGCCAATCATGCTCATTTTACAGTAGCGATGCCATGATGCAGGAATGCGAGGAAATTAAACGCCAGCTTCCTATCAGTTCCTACGTACGCCCTGCCTGGGATCTGGAGACACTGGGAAAACTGGGTATCAACAGATTCTCCATTGATCTGGGTATCAGCAGCAGAATTTATACAAAGAAAGATGAGTTTTATAATCCAACCCCTATGTTCCTGATCTGCGGCGAAAAAAATAAATGTAATAATTGAGAAAAATGAAGCATATATTAAAGGGAGATTTCATTGATGGAACCTTCCTTTTTTCTTTTTTGCAAGCTTAAATGTTACAAAAATATGAAAAAAGCTTGACAAAATCAATTATATTAAATATAATTTTCTTATAAGTTACAGAAATGTTACAACCATAAAAACCTGTAATTAAAAAAACTCAAGGAATGATAAGTATGAAAGTTCAGAAAAAAGAGTCAAAACAGTCCGGCAATCCGGCGCGGAGTCTGATACTGGTTACAGTGTGTACCTGTACGGCGATTGCGTTTGCAGCAGGCGGCAGAATAGCAGATTTTAATGGAAAAAACAAAGTATATGCAGCTTCTGAAAATAGGGAGAAAACTTTTTCCTCTGATGCTGACGAAACAGATGTACTGCCAACAGGAATTGCAGGAGTAGTATCCGGAATGAATGATACAGCTTCTCCCAAAAAATCAGTCACACGTATCGGAACTTCCTGTGAACAGGTAATGGTCGGTCAGAGAATTAAAGTTATTGAAGATAATATGGCAGAATTCGATGTCAGCTCTTCTATGGAGAGCAGCATCAATGAGTTGGATGCAAGGACAGCGGCTCTTGCAGAGAGTGCCCGGATGATGTCGGATGAGGACTATGATACATTGCTTCATATTGTAGAAGCTGAAGCAGGTACTGAGGATGTCAAGGGACGTATTCTGGTTGCCAATGTGATCATGAACGTATAAAGAATAAGGAATTTCCCGATACAGTCACAGAAGTGGTATGGCAGAATACCAATGGTGTTCCGCAGTTTTCACCGACTTATGACGGACGTATCAATGAAGTAACTGTTACAGATGAGACAAGAGAAGCCGTCAGACAGGCTCTTGAAGGTGTGGATTATTCAGAAGGAGCACTGTTTTTTATCCAGAAATCTGAAGCTGAAAGCCAGAATGTCTCCTGGTTTGAGAAAGATCTGAAAAGGCTGTTTAAATACGGCGTACATGAATTTTATACCTATCCGGATTCAGCAGAAAGTTCCACAGTATCGTAATAAACGATACTCTTCATATGACTCATTTAACAGGATTGCGGTAATACTGCTCAAAATATGGACATATTCTTCGGGAGCGGAAGAATATGTCCATATTTTTGATTTTTTATAGTAATCAATCATAGATACTGTTCACTGGCAATATCCCGCGAGGTGTTTTTTGTGAGCGAAGGTCACAGAAAACCCAAGACATACTGTGCGAATTTATGCGATTAGCATAAATTCTGTGCATCGCGAAGCGTGTTGCTGTGAACAGAGTGAACAGTAATCAATCATAAAAAGACAGAAAAAAGAGAAATAATTTAGGATAGTATTTTGCTAAAGTATATGCTATAATGTGCTCAATTGGCGAAATGAATAACTGTAACTGTTCAGCGGTTTATTATTACTGCCAATATACTGAACAGTTACGAATAACTTTGGAAAGGCAGGAAATATCATGCAGGTATTATACAAAAGCACAAGAGGAAAAGAAGAAACCGTAACAGCTTCTATGGCTATTTTAAAGGGGCTTTCTGAGGATGGCGGCTTATTTGTGCCGACAGAGATTCCGAAGCTGGATGTCCCAATGGATGAGCTGGCAAAGATGAGCTATCAGGAGACAGCATATGAAGTAATGAAATGTTTCCTTACTGATTTTACAGAAGAAGAATTAAAGAACTGCATCAACAATGCCTATGATGAAAAATTTGATACAAAAGAGATTGCACCGCTTCATGAAGCAGACGGAGCTTATTTCCTTGAGCTGTATCATGGTGCGACCATTGCGTTTAAGGATATGGCATTATCAATTCTTCCACATCTTATGACTACAGCTGCTAAGAAGAATCAGGTAAAAAATGAGATTGTTATTCTTACCGCTACTTCCGGAGATACAGGTAAAGCGGCAATGGCCGGATTTGCAGATGTTCCGGGAACCAAGATCATCGTTTTCTATCCGAAACATGGTGTAAGTCCTATCCAGGAGAAACAGATGGTAACTCAGAAAGGCAACAATACATATGTTGTGGGAATTACCGGAAACTTTGACGATGCACAGACTGCCGTAAAGAAAATGTTCAATGATAAGGAACTGGAAGCAGAACTTGATGCTGCAGGATATCAGTTCTCATCTGCGAACTCTATCAATATCGGACGTCTGGTACCGCAGATCGTTTATTATGTATATGCATATGCATCACTTGTACGTCAAGGCAAGATCAAAGACGGTCAGGAGATCAATGTGGTAGTACCTACCGGAAACTTTGGAAATATCCTGGCTGCTTATTATGCAAAACAGATGGGACTTCCGGTTCACAAACTTATCTGTGCCTCCAATGATAACAAGGTTCTGTATGATTTCTTCCGCACAGGAACTTATGACAGAAAGCGTGACTTTATCCTTACAACCTCACCGTCCATGGATATTCTGATCTCCAGCAATCTGGAACGTCTGATCTACCGTATCGCAGGCGGTGATGCAAAAAAATGTGCAGAGCTGATGCAGTCTCTTACTGCAGGCGGCGAGTATACCATCACAGAAGACATGAAGGCACAGCTTGCAGACTTCTATGGCAATTACTGTACAGAAGACGAAACAGCAAAAACAATCGCAGAAATCTTCAAAGACAGTCATTATGTGATAGATACCCATACTGCAGTTGCAGCTGGTGTTTATGACAAATATGTAAAAGATACCAATGATACCACACCAACTGTCATTGCATCCACAGCAAGCCCATATAAATTTACAAGAAGTGTAATGGAAGCACTTGGAGCAGATACAGACGGTAAGGATGATTTTGCACTGGCTGATGAACTGAGTGCGCTTTCCGGAGTGAAACTTCCACAGGCAGTTGAGACGATCCGCACAGCACCGGTGCTTCATAACCGGGTGGTAGATGCGCCGGATATGCCAAAGGCAGTAAAAGATATCCTTGGAATCCGATAATCGTTACTGTTCACTCCGTTCACAGTAACGTAGCCAAAATTCATTCCAGATTGCCTGCGGCAATGGAATTTTGGCTTGTATGTCTCGGGATTTTGGCATATTCATGCCAAAACACCTCGCGGGATAGTGGTGTTGTGAACAGTAACCGATAATCTCCATATTATAAAAATATAATTAATTCTACATTTTATGTTGAAAAAGAACATATACTGGAGTATAATAAAAATCAGTTAAAAACAGTGAATATCCTGAAATGTACGAGGCCCCTTCTTTTTTGAACCTACATCGACTTTAACGGGAATCCAACATCGCAGGCCGGATGTCAGGCCGTCATTATGCAGCGGAAGACAGAAGGTCTGTTGAGGATACCCACCTAGCTGCGGCTAGGGCATCAGTGGGGAAAGGGAATCGGGACATTTCGGGAAACTGTAAAAATGAGCCGTAGAGAGGCTCTTTTTATTATCTTTTGGATTTAATATTATTTTATGATACGGGAGGTTGGAAACAATGAGTGTTTCTGAAAGAAGTTCGGTGTATTACAGACTGGGGAAACAGTAAAAATTTTCATCTGGAAAACAAATCCGGGGCATATGCGGAAGTGACAGATTTTGGAGCAATCCTGGTTAAGGTCTGCGTACCTGATAAAGATGGTACTTTAGCAGACGTAGTACTTGGATATGATGATCTGGCATCTTATGAAGTAAATGGATGCTTTTTCGGTTCAACCATCGGCAGAAACGGAAACCGCATCGGCGGTGCGAAATTCTCTGTCAATGGCAAAGAAGTAGTCTTGCTCAGAATGAGAATGACAATAATCTTCACAGCGGTCCTGACGGATTTGAAAAAAAGCTCTGGAAAGTGGCTGAGATTTCTGATGATAAAACAGTGTTATATTTAACCGTATAAGTCCGGATGGCGAGAATGGTTTCCCGGGAGAATTTGATGTGTCTGTAAAATATGAGTTTACGGAAGACAACGAACTGAGGATCCATTATCAGGGAATCTGCGATGAGCCGACAGTTGCCAATATGACAAATCATTCTTATTTCAATCTGAATGGTGAGGGAAGCGGAACCGCCATGGATCAGTATCTTACAATCCATGCAAAATATTATACACCTGTAGCCGACAGTCATTCCATTCCTACAGGAGTGTATGAGGAAGTTGCAGGGACTCCCATGGATTTCAGAACTGCCAAACAGATCGGGCAGGATATTGAAGCAGAATTTGATCAGCTGAAATTCACAGGCGGATATGACCACAATTATGTGACAGACAACTATGCAAAAGGAAACAGAAGACTGATCGCAACCGCATACAGTGATAAAACCGGAATTGCCATGGATGTCACTTCCGACTGTCCATGTGTACAGTTTTACGCAGCAAATTTTGTCGAAAATGAACATGGTAAAAATGGTCATACTTACAATAAGCGGGATGCTTTCTGTCTGGAAACGCAGGTTGAACCGAATGCGGTCAATGTTGAAGATTTCCACTCCCCGATTCTTAATGCAGGTGAACAGTATGATTCTGTGACTGCTTATCATTTCTACATCAGAAAGTAAAAATCTGACCATAAAACTAATTACATATTGATCCGGTTTTTTTCATATCTACAGCGTTCCAGCATGAAAAGAACCGGATTTTATTATCCATAATTCATGTTTGTCATAACGGCAGTTTCATGGTATGATAGTAAACAGAGATATTCGAAACAGTTATCTTTATAATTACAGCAATCACCATAAATGCATTATCTAAAATGACTGCTGTAAAATAACAGAATGGAGACATATATGAAAAAGAAAAATAAAACCCGGTCTGTTACAGGGCTTTTATTCGGGTTTATGGAACGTGTATCCGGAGATCACGTAGGAGCTTATGCGACACAGGCAGCGTATTTTCTGATCATGTCTTTTATTCCCTGTATTCTGTTTCTGACTACACTGGTACGGTATACACCTCTGACCTATAATGTAGTCAGGGATGCGATCGTTGCTTTTATTCCGGAGAATCTGCAGAGTTTTGTTCTGGGGATCGTGGTAGATGTATACAAAAGAAGTACTGCAATTGTCCCTTTGTCAGCAATTGTGGCACTGTGGTCTGCCGGAAAAGGAATGCAGTCTATCATCAATGGATTAAATACCATTTATCACGTAAAAGAAACCCGTAACTGGCTGTTAACCAGAATTTATGCAGTATTCTATACTTTATCACTGGTGATTGCGGTAATCGTGTCTCTGCTTATGCTTGTACTCGGAAACGAAATACAGAAAGCTGTATCAAGATATATTCCTTTTCTTGGAAGAGTTCTGGGAAAAATACTGGGGGCAAGAGCACTGTTGGTATTTGGTGTGTTGTTTCTGGTTTTTCTTATGTTGTATAAGGTTCTTCCGAACAGAAAAGCCACATTCAAAAGCCAGATTCCCGGAGCCTTGATCATAGCAGTTGCATGGTCGATATTTTCATACGGATTCTCTTTTTATTTTGAGATTTTTCCGGGGTTCAGTAATATGTACGGAAACCTTGCGACGATCATCATGGTCATGGTATGGTTGTATATCTGTATGAATCTTCTGTTATACGGTGCAGAGATCAATGCTTATTTTGAAAAAGAATTCCGGATTGCACATAAATCGGTACAGGAACTGCTGGCACATGAAAAAGAAAAAAAGCAGCAGGAAAATGAATGAATTTTGGCTACGTTGTGAACATGACAGTCAGGGGGCTTTTTATTGTAAAGCCTTTCTGAGTGTGCTATAATAAACCATAATTTTGGAGAAACAAAAAGGAATCAGTTCTATGATCGTTGTATATTTGATATTTTTGGCTGTCATTCAGGCTGTGACGGAATTTCTTCCTGTCAGCAGCCTGGGACATTTATGCATATTGGAACAATATATGGGAATCGGCCACGAAACCGGATTGCTGTCAGAAACGATGCTCCATCTTGGAAGTGCGGCAGCAATTATAT
>ENA-OQDE01000082-OQDE01000082.1-human-gut-metagenome-genome-assembly--contig:-NODE-82-length-56616-cov-8.838004_pt1 | contig 56616 bp, 60 predicted proteins | sample MGYA00242768_ERZ504595 | MGnify/ENA primary metagenome ERZ504595 (study PRJEB26092, sample SAMD00036307) | human gut metagenome | host: Homo sapiens | study: EMG produced TPA metagenomics assembly of...
CGTTGTTCCCATCGTGACGGGTGAAAGGCGCAAAGCCAAGAAAGAGCAGACGGACGGTAAGCGCAAGTACCGCAAGAAAACAAATTCCGTCCGTTTGTGTGCCGATGACCTGTTCAACCGCCAGACCTTGGTCGCCTACCACGACAATTACGCAAGGGTGATGGCGAAATACGGATTGCAACGTGGGGTACGGGGTTCGGAAGCACGGCACACTACCACCATGCAGTATTATCGGGACTTGAAAAAGAAAAATGAAGTCCTCGAAACCGAAACCAGACTGTTGCAGGAGAAGAAGACCGAAGTGCAGGAGGAATTGAGACAAGTGAAAGCGGAAATCCGTACCGACAAGTTCAAATGTGCAGCCACCGATACGGCAACCGCCCTTGCAAGCAGTGTGGGTTCTCTTTTCGGGAGTGGTAAGATGAAATCGTTGGAACGCAGGAACGAGGACTTGCAAGACCGCATCCTTGAACTTGAAGACGAAGCCCGACAACGGGAACGGCAACAAGCCGAGCAGATACAGGAGATAAGAAACGCTTACGAGCAACAGCACCGCAAGCTGTCGGAGTTTACGGATTTTGTCAGACGCTACTTCCCGTATGTGGAGAAACTTATGCCTGTTATAACTTTCTGCGTGAACGTTTGGGCTTTAATGACGGAATAATCAGAAGACTGTGCGAGTTCAAGGAGGTCGGAATAAAAGGTGAACTATATTCCCCCGAATTTAACCGAAGCTTTGATACCCGACATTCTGTCTGCTCCATCAGACAGGACGAAAGCGGTAAATTCGATTTCAAGATAGACGGGGTTTCACACGTGAGCTGGTTCAGAAAGAAGATGAATGAATTCAGAGAAGCTATCGGAATACCGAAGTCGAGACAGAACAGAGGTATTAAATTGTAAATCAAAATAAAGTCCATGATGGTTAATGACATATCACGGATTTTTTGTACTTTTGTAACTGGATTGGAACAACCTTTTCCGAAACATAAAAACGGAGTATTAATATAAATTTCAACGATATGGATAAAGCTGTTATTAAGGCCAAAAAAGTGGAATGTATTATTGGTCTATTTTTCTTGTTACCTCCTGTGTTAGGAGTATTTGCATTTGTTCTTCAACTCTTTGATGCTGATACTGATTTCTCTATGTTGCGAGATTTGTCGTCAAATTGGACTAATGATTACAGTTCAGAAGGGGGAGGTGGAATGTCCGCAGCTCCTATTTATTTAGGATTAATGGCTCTAGCTGGAGTTTATTTGATAAAAGATTCTTTCTATGCTCTTTTTGTGACAGATAAGCAGAATGAGAAATAATCTTACACCAAAAGTTGAAAAAGAGAACATAGTAGAGATAGCCTCGTAATCGAAACTTACGAGGTTATTTCTGTTATTGCTGGTAGAAAATAAATTATGGTTACTGATAGAAACATGGTTGAATAAATAATTGTGACCCAAAAGTCAGAATATGATATACTACGTTCCAATATGTATTGTAATAATACTAACCATACCAGTCAATGAGTTGTACCATAGTTTTTTTGCTGGAAGCAATTTGTATAATATTCCAAAAGTTGTATATTCATCAGAAAATAGGTAATCAAATATGGGCGTATTGTTTGATGCATTTAGTTATAGAGTAAACAAAACTCCTGACGGTTTCTATTATGATCGCTGGCATGGTCATGTGTTTCCTGAAATTTCTATGCCTGAAAAATTGTATTTCCTGGATAGGATTATTTCTGCACTTTTGACGCACGATAAACTTTTTATTAGAACAGATTCAATAGAGGAAATGATTGAGTGTATTGGATTTGATGCGTTCAGAATGCTTTATAATAGAGGTGAATTGGTGATTTTAGATAACTGGTGGGTGCCTGCATTTATGTATGGTGGTGATACTGTTTTATATATGAATATGCATGAAAAGCAATATCAAGATAAAATATGCTCTCGTCTATTAGAGCGCAAAGGGTTAGAGGAGTCACGTTTCACGAATTCAATTTTAAAGAAAGTGTGTAATACATCTGATTCCGATACATATGACTTTTGGGACAATACGTCACAAGAAAATATGTATGAAGATTTTTCTTTTAATAATAGGATTCGTGCTCTTTTGAATATTCAATCTGAAACCATCATGTCCATTTCAAATGAAGATGATTCTTGGTCGGCTGTAAGGCTCTGTTTATTTGAACGAAGTTTAGAGTGGTCTAGACAACTAAAGACAGATGAAATTTTGTTTGAAGAAGAAGCAAAACGATACTTGATTTACAAAAGTGACATTCATAACGATAGCATTATTCAATATTTTGATTTAATCCTTTATTCCAAGGGAATTCCGAACCTATCAATTTTATACTACAATGATGTTATTTCAATGAAAGACATTATTCGAGTTAGAGATAATATAGCCTTTGGTAAATTTACCTCTTGGCTAGAGAACCACAATTATAGTGTTCAGGAATTAGAATTAGCTTTATTGAATGGGCGTTCAAATAATAATCAGATTGAGAAATGGTTTAGGTGGGCAGTTGTTAGTAGTGCTTCTTTATTTTTACCTTCGGGATTAATTCCAACGCTCTCTGGAATTGGGCTAAGTTTCATAGAACAACTTTTGCCTCAATTTTCTGGACAAAAATTCCCCAGTCTGTATTTTGATTGTGTCCTATCGAAACAATTCAACGCTAAAAGTATGAATAGGCAATTGCAATCTAAGTTTGGATTTTGAGGTAATGTTTTCATATCCTTTTTTATTCCGATTTTTATTACTACTTTTGTCCTAAGACGAGTGATAATGAAAGCAAATCCCAGCAAAACGTTGCAAATGGCACTGTTGCCAAGTCATTACCTCAAAAATGGGTAATTCTCCCAAAGTCCTTTGTATAAGGCACTAACGAAAGTTTTCCAGAATTACGAAAAAATGATGGAATAGCCTATCTTTGTAGCGAATATATAAAAATAAGAGAAGAACGATGAAGAAGTTTATGAGTCTGATGTTGCTGGTTTGCGCATGTTTGCTGAGTCAGCCGGTGAAGGCACAACAGGTTACTCCTGATAATGCCGGTTATATAGTAAAGGTAGGGGATATGGCTCCCGATTTTGAAATGGAACTGACAGACGGACAGAAAGTGAAACTCTCTGATTTGCGTGGCAAGGTGGTGATGCTTCAGTTCACTGCCAGTTGGTGTGGAGTTTGCCGAAAGGAGATGCCTTTTATTGAAAAAGATATCTGGTTGAAACATAAGGATAATAAAGCGTTTGCTCTCTTTGGAGTGGATCGGGACGAACCTTTGGAAACCGTAGTGGCTTTTGCCAAACGTACCGGCGTGACCTATCCGTTGGCTCTTGATCCGGGAGCTGATATTTTTGCCAGATATGCAGACCGTAAAGCGGGCATCACCCGTAATGTATTGATTGACAAAACGGGCAAGATTGTAATGCTGACCCGTTTGTACAATGAAGAAGAATTCTCTTCTTTGTGCAAGAAGATAGATGAAATGTTGGGAGAAAAATAACAGGTAATGAGAGGATCGGTACTATTTGTCACGTTTTTATTTTTTGTTCTATCACCGCTTCTGGCGAAGAAAAAGCCTCGTACCGGCAAAGAGGCATTATTTGGAAAGGAATATGCTACCTATCAGATTACATCCAATGAACTAAGCGGAGCTTGTTTTTATTTGGTGAGTGGTCACGGAGGTCCCGATCCTGGGGCCATCGGTATCTATCAGGGGCGTCAGTTGCATGAGGATGAGTATGCATACGATATTATTCTGCGGTTGGCACGTGAGTTGTTGTCACGAGGTGCGAAGGTGCATATTATCATTCAAGATAAGAAAGATGGTATTCGTGACGGTCATGTCCTGGCAAACAGTAAACGTGAAACTTGCATGGGAGATCCTATTCCCTTGAATCAGGTGGCTCGTTTGAAGCAACGTTGTGACTGGGTGAATAAACTGTATCGGAAAGATAAGAGCAGTTACAAACGAGCTGTATTTATTCATGTGGACAGTCGCAGTAAGGGACAGCAGACAGATGTGTTTTTTTATAACGCTCCTAAAAGTACGAAGGGTAGGCGGTTGGCCAATAACTTGCACCGTACCTTTGATAGGAAATATGACAAGCATCAGCCAAACCGTGGCTTTCGCGGAACGGTGAGTGAACGTAATTTGTATGTATTGCGTAATACGACTCCCGTAGCGGTGTTTTTGGAATTGGGAAATATTCGGAACAAGCGTGACCAACAACGGCTGGTTCTGAAGAATAACCGTCAGGCATTGGCAAATTGGATTGCGGAGGGAATAGTGAAAGACTATAAGCAAGGTAAATAAAATAGGGGCAACGGATGTGCTTTTGTTTTGCCAGCTTTGTGATGGTTGGGTGAGTTGTAATCGGCAGAATGTGACTGGTATTTGAGCTTGTGAAACGTCGAAATCAAGCCTTGCATATTAGAGTAGTGAAATAAAGAAAGGGAGTGACATTTTTTATCACTCCCTTTTCTTTTACTTGATTTCGATTTCCTCTTTCATGTCTATCTCCTCACCGTGAACATCGGTGAACCGATATTGCAGGAAGGCCAGACTTTGGTCTGGGATAATCTTTATTCCGAATCCGTATTTCATTTGCCATTTGCGCTTCAGGGAAACCAGACCCTGATTCACATATGCTGCGATGTACGGATGGATGTACAGCGTAAATCTCTTTATCTTCAATTTGTTGACCAGGTAGTCAATCTTACTCTCCAAAGTATCCGTAAAAAGGATGGATGGCTTTATGCTACCTTTCCCGAAGCAGGTGGGACAGGTTTCATTCGTGTTGACATCCATGGCAGGACGCACGCGTTGGCGGGTAATTTGCATCAATCCAAATTTACTGAGGGGCAGAATGTTATGTTTTGCTCTGTCTTTCTGCATGTTTTGGCACATACGTTCGTACAGTTTCTGCCGGTTCTCTGCTAGATTCATATCAATGAAGTCAACCACGATAATACCACCCATATCACGCAATCTTAACTGGCGTGCCAGTTCGTCGGCGGCACCCAGGTTTACATCCAGTGCGTTAGCCTCCTGCCCGTTGGCAGATTTGGAGCGGTTTCCACTATTGACATCCACTACATGAAGTGCTTCTGTGTGTTCAATAATCAGGTAAGCTCCACTTTTATACGAAATGGTTTTCCCGAAAGAGGATTTGATTTGTTTGGTAATACCGAAATTGTCGAATATGGGAAGCTGACCCTTGTACAGTTTTACGATTTCGGCTCGTTCAGGGGCGATAAGTGATACATAATCCTTAATCTCATGGAACACTGTTTCATCGTTCACATAGATGTTCTCATAAGACGGATTGAAAAGATCGCGCAACATGGCCACTGTGCGGCTGGTCTCTTCGTATACCAATGCCGGCAGTTTGGGAGCCTTCTGTACTTTAGTGATTGTTTCTTCCCAATGTTTCAGCAAGACTTTAAGCTCTGCATCAAGCTCGGCCACCCTTTTGCCTTCCGCTACGGTGCGTACAATCACTCCGAAGTTTTTCGGTTTGATGCTTTGCAATAACTGTTTCAGACGGGCGCGTTCTTCGCTCGATTTAATTTTTTGTGATACCGAAACCTTATCGTTGAAAGGGATTAATACCAAATAACGTCCGGCGAATGACAATTCGCAGGTTAGTCTGGGGCCCTTGGTCGAGATAGGTTCCTTTACAATCTGCACAATAACTTCCTGACCTTGTTGGAGGGTGGTTGAAACCGTCCCTTCCTTTTCAATATCAGGCAGCATAGTAGCTTTTGTGATGGGAAAAAGTTTTTTACGGTCGCTTAAAACTTGCTTCAGATACTTCTGATAAGAATGAAATTGAGGACCTAGGTCTAGATAATGAAGAAAAGCATCTTTTTCAAAGCCGACATCCACGAAACAGGCATTAAGGCCGGGCATTAGTTTCTTTACCCGTCCCAAATACATATTTCCCACATTGAAGGAAGCACTTCTCCCTTCTTTCTGAAATTCCACCAACGCTTTATCTTCAAGGAGTGCGATGGAAATCTCTTTGGGTTGTACGTCTACTACTAGTTCGCTTGTCACTTTTGTATTTTTAAATTGTTCACTTTTCTCATTAAACAAAGAACAAACCTGAAAGACTTTTGTTGCTTTGCAAGGTTTGTTCTTTATTTGTCGTCACAGACAGACTACAAATTATTTTTTGCTTTTATGTCTGTTCTTTCTTAGTCTTTTTTTACGCTTGTGAGTAGACATTTTGTGTCTTTTTTTCTTCTTTCCGCTTGGCATAGCTTCAAATTTTATGGGTTAATACTCTTGTTTATTATTTCTTTACTGATAATGTAAATGTCTTAGCTGGTTTAAATGCCGGAATATTGTGCTCCGGAATAATGATTGTAGTGTTCTTTGAAATGTTGCGAGCAGTCTTCTGAGCTCTTTTCTTCACTACAAAACTTCCAAAACCACGCAGGTACACATTTTCTTCTTTAGATAATGAATCCTTTACTGTATCCATGAAAGCCTCAAGTGTGGTTAACACTGTCACCTTGTCAATACCGGTATTTTTCGTAATTTCGTTTACGATATCTGCTTTAGTCATTTCGCTAAATAATTATTGTTATACTTATATCTTAATTTTTTGGACTGCAAATATATAGCTTTTCTCCCTCTTTAAGAAATATATTCAGAATAAATTTCCTAAAAAAAGCATCTTCTTCCATTTTCTTGGTTTACTTTTGCGGAAATATTGCATAGAATGCACTTTTATATAATACTGATATGGAGAATTTTAGCAGAAAATTGATAGATTGGTATAGGGAAAACGGGCGTGATTTGCCGTGGAGAAGGACAAAAAATCCTTATTTGATATGGATCTCGGAGATTATTCTACAACAAACTCGTGTGGTTCAGGGATATGATTACTATCAACGTTTTGTGGCCCGTTTTCCTGATGTGTTCGCACTGGCGGCAGCCGATGAGGATGAGGTGATGAAATATTGGCAGGGGCTGGGGTATTATTCCCGTGCGAGAAATTTGCATGCTGCGGCCAGAAGGATGGCAGAGGCAGGAGGATTTCCTGTAACATACACTGGGGTGCGTGCTTTGAAAGGAGTGGGAGAATATACAGCAGCGGCTATTTGTTCATTTGCTTACGGTATGCCATACGCAGTGGTGGACGGTAATGTGTATCGGGTGCTGTCCCGTTGGTTAGGCATTGATACCCCCATTGATTCGGCGGAAGGAAAGAAACTGTTTGTCCGGGTTGCCGATGAGTTGCTGGACCGTGAGCGCCCTGGTCTCTACAACCAGGCTATCATGGATTTTGGAGCTTTGCAGTGTACTCCGGTAGCGCCCGACTGCCTGTTTTGTCCGCTAAACGATTCTTGTGTGGCGCGTCTGAAGGGGATTGCCGGCTCTTTGCCTGTGAAGCAACATAAAAACAAGGTGACTAATCGTTATTTTAATTATATATATGTACGCATGGGCGCGTATACCTTTATACATAAGCGCAGCGGAAATGATATATGGAAAAATTTGTATGAACCGCCTTTGATAGAAACGGATCGTGAGTGGACGGAAGAGGAACTGTATGCATCGCCACAGTTTCGCGAGATGCTGGCCGGAGGAGAGGAGCCCATAGTGCGGCTGGTGCGGAAAGGGGTGAAGCACGTGTTATCCCACCGGGTGATTTACGCAAATTTTTATGAAGTGATTCTCCCTGAGAATTCGGCTTCTTTTGCGAAGTATCAGAGAATAAGCGTGGAAGATTTGCATAAATTTGCCGTATCGCGTTTGGTGAATCAGTTTTTTTCGCTAATTTTGGAGCCTAATAATTAAAAAGGAATAATAGAATGTCAGTAAATAAAGTCATTTTGATTGGAAATGTAGGAAAGGACCCTGATGTGAGATATTTGGATACCGGCATTGCCGTTGCCACTTTCTCGTTGGCCACCACCGATCGTGCCTATACGTTGCAGAATGGAACACAGGTTCCCGAACGTACGGAATGGCATAATATCGTGTTATGGAGAGGACTGGCCCAAACTGCGGAAAAATATGTCCGTAAGGGCGACAAACTCTACATAGAAGGGAAAATCCGCAGCCGTTCATACGATGACCAGAATGGCATAAAACGTACCATTGTCGAGATTTTTGCTGATAATATGGAGATGCTGACCCCGCGTAACACCTCGCAGCAACCGGGTACAGGATATGTACCGCAGGCACAAGCGGTATCCCGGCAGCAGGTGTCTGCACAAGCGGCTCTGCAACAACAGCAAGCCTCGGATAATAGTCTGACGGACGATTTACCTTTTTAATTAAGAGAACTTGATGTTTAACTAAAACCAGATTCCTTGGACCCTGACTCGTATTTATGCCGCTTGGCGGATTTATTTGACGGTGTAACCGTAACAGCTCCTACCATGGGAGCTATCATAGCTATCTTGTTAGCTGTTTTATTGTTGTATGCCTCAGGCTTTGTGTCTGCTTCGGAAATAGCTTTCTTTTCCCTTTCACCTGTTGATTTAAGTGAGATAGAGGAAGGAAAACATACTTCGGACAGGCGTATCAGCGCCCTGCTGAATGATTCCGAACGCTTGTTAGCGACTATTCTTATCTCTAATAATTTTGTCAATGTAACCATTATCATGCTGTGCAATTACTTTTTTGCCAGCACCATACACTTTGGAAATTCCGTGATTCTGGAATTCCTGCTAATAACGGTTGTCCTTACTTTTCTGCTGTTGCTTTTCGGTGAAATCATGCCTAAAATTTATTCGGCACAGAACACGTTGAAGTTTTGCCGTAAGGCAGCTCCTGCCATTTCTTTTTTAAAGAAATTCTTTTCACCTTTGTCGGCATTGCTGGTCCGTTCTTCCTTTTTGGTGAACAGATGTGTGGCAAAAAAGAATTATAATATTTCTGTCGACGAACTTTCACAGGCTTTGGAACTGACGGACAAGAGTGAGATTTCAGAGGAAAGCAATATTTTGGAAGGTATTATCCGTTTTGGTGAGGAAACGGCTAAGGAAGTGATGACTTCCCGGCTGGATATGGTGGACTTGGAAATCAATACTCCTTATTCCGATGTGTTGAAATGTATTGTGGAAAATGCCTATTCCCGTATTCCGGTATATGCCGAATCGCGGGATAATATAAAGGGGATTCTTTATATAAAGGATTTGCTTCCTCATTTGGGCAAGGGCGACAACTTTCGTTGGCAGACATTGGTCCGTCCTGCTTACTTTGTACCTGAAACGAAGATGATTGATGACCTTTTGCGTGATTTTCAGGCGAACAAGATCCATATTGCCATCGTTGTCGATGAGTTTGGAGGTACTTCGGGCATTGTTACAATGGAGGATATCATCGAGGAGATTGTAGGAGAGATTAATGATGAATACGATGATGAAGAGCGTACGTATGTGAAACTGAATGACCGTACCTATATATTCGAGGCAAAAACCTTGCTGTCCGATTTTTATAAGATTATGAAAGCTGATCCCGCTCTTTTCGAGAAAGTGGAAGGAGATGCGGACACTTTGGCCGGTTTGTTGCTGGAAATAAAAGGGGAGTTTCCTGTATTGCACGAGCGGTTAGATTATGGGAATTATCATTTTGAGGTACTTGAAATGAATACGCGCCGCATTTTGAAAGTAAAAGTTATCGTTGACTCTTCCAGCTCCGTGGAAGAAGAAAAGAAATAGATTTTATTATGCCTTTATACCGTACTTATATCGAAGGGGAGTTTCTGCTTGGAATATGGAAGTCTGATGAAACAACGGAACAACTGCTGGCATCATTGGAGCATAAAGACTGGTATAGGGAGAAATTGGCTGTTCTTTCCGAAAAACGGAAGCATGAATGGTTGTCGGTACGTGTGCTGCTGAAGGCTTTGTGTGGAGAAGAAAAGGAGATAGCTTATTACTCTTCGGGAAGGCCTTATCTAAAGGATGGAAGCCGGTATATCAGCATCTCGCATACTCGCGGTTATGTGGCGGTGGCGCTTCATTCTTCCTGTGAGGTGGGAATGGATATAGAGCAGTATGGAACCAGAGTGCGGAAAGTAGCTTCCCGTTTTATTCGTTCCGATGAAGAACCCGCAATGATGGAAGGAGATGAAGTTTATGCTTTATTGCTCCATTGGTCGGCCAAGGAGGCACTGTTCAAACTGATGGGAGTAGAGGAGGTGGATTTCATTCGTCATCTTCGTATTTTTCCTTTCAGCTTGTCGGAAGAGGGGGAGTTCGAGGCATGCGAATATCGTACAGGCCGGCAGGAACGTTATCGGGTCCGTTATGTCACTCATCCCGATTTTGTATTGACTTGGATTATAAAATAATGCTCAGGCGAATCACTTCGGCTGAGCACTCCAAATAAACTTGGCAGAGTTTACTTTAAAATAAATTTTCTTTTTACCTGATATTCTTTTCCGGACAGTGAAACGGAGAAAATAGCGGATGTGTTTAAAGGCATCCCTTACGTTCAGTGTTCCAAGCTCTTTCCTCGAAAGCTTCAGATTTGATAAATGCACAGGCAGGTCTTCTGACTCGTTTCCGCTATAAGCACCTTCCCGGAAATTATCCCAGTGGTTATTGGCATTTTGCTTATGCGTTTAGTGAAACATACAGCAGCGGGACTGTTCAGGATTCTCACCTTGATTCCCTTTTAATCATTCACCTCGGAGGGAGATAAATGAACCGATGCACTGCAAAGATACAGTTTATATTTAAGAAAACAATTATCTTTCTTTATTTTTTGGAGCCTGTTTAAATTTTGAAGAAAATTTAGAAACAGGCTCTTGTATCCTCTTATTCTTTACTCAATGTAAATATGAATTCCAGACCTCCACCGGGGGTATTTTTAGCGAAGATTGTTCCGCCATGCAGAATGACTGCGTTTTTTACAATAGCTAGTCCCAGTCCGGTACCGCCCAATTTGCGTGAACGTCCTTTGTCCACCCGATAGAAACGCTCGAACAAACGGCTTAGATGTTCGGTCCTACTCCTACGCCTGTGTCCGAGAAACTGAAATAATAAAAACGTTCGTCTTCACGGAAACAGCGGATGGTTATGGAAATATGAGTTCCTGCGTATGCAATGGCGTTGTCTGTCAGATTCCGGAAGATGGAGTATAGCAGGGAAGAATTGCCTTGTATGGTCAGTCCTTCAGGCAGCATATTGTGGGCTGTGATCTGCTTTTCTTCCAGTTCCAAAGTTACTTCGTTCAGGATATTCCGCATCATGGTGGTGAGGTTTACCGGTTCTGTTTCGATCATGTTCGGAGCTTCTTCCATGCGGGTAAGTACGGAGATATCCCGTAACAGATGTGCCAGCCGGTTACTTTGTGCATAGCTTCTCTCCAGGAAAGCATTGATTTTCTCACGGGGCAGGGTAGGATTGTTTACTATGGTTTCCAGATATCCCTGTATGCTGCTTACAGGGGTTTTCAATTCGTGGGCGATATTCTGTGTCAGCTGTTTTTTCAGAAGTGCCTGTTCCTTTTCCTGAGTGATGTCATTGATGGAGATTTCAAAGCTGTCATCTTGAAAGATAATGCATTCCACGGCAAAGATACGTCCGTTTTTGTCTATGTTCAATGACATCCGTTTCTCTTCTTTGCCGATACTGCGTTCCTTGTTTTTTGTAATGAAACGGGTGATGGGCTGCAATTCGGGGATGGAGAAGATCTCTTCCGTAGAACTCAGATTTTTGTCCGAGATAAGGTTGGCGTATTGTGTGAACAGATTATTTACCAGAATCTCTTCTTTGCGGTGGTTGAATACGCCTAAGCCTTCGTGCGAGATCTGGAGATGGGTGATCAGTTTCTCGCGTTCGATATATAAATCTTCTTTTGCCTGATGCAGACGTTTGTAAATCTGGATGATATGTTGGGATATTTCGCCCAGTTCGTTTTTGGGAAAGGTATCCTGCATATCAGTGTCTATCGGTTCATTGCGGTCGGCTTTCATGGCGAATTGTTGCAATTTGGTGATAGACATTCCCAATTTATGTGTGAATCGGTAGAACACAATTATTAATATCAGGCTGATTATCAGTGTGAACCATACATAATGAGAGTCTGCTTTCAGGTGTCTCATCAGACTGACATTATAGGGAAGGGCTGAACGAATGATATAGTCCAGATTAGGATAATACTTTGCCGAATAGAAAAATTCACCGCCCAGGCTTTCCGATTGTCTGTTAATGGAGTAGCCGCTGCCATAAATGATGGCTTCTTTTATTTCCTGACGGTTATGGTGGTTCTCGAAGTGGCTGGGATCTTTTTCCAGATTGTCATAAATTACAGTACCATTCTTGTTGATCAGTGTCACGCGTAGATCTTCAAAGGTGTGTTCGCAAACATAGTCGTTCAATTGTTGAATATTCAGTGTATCCCTGCCACGGAGAAAATCATTCAGGCGGTCGTTGTAATTCTGGAGTTGTGTGTTCAGCAATTCTATTTTGTATTCCTTCTCCCTGCGATATTGGAATGCCATGAAACAGATGGCGAATGCTATGAATAAGGAAATTACCGACAAGAATAGTTTCTTGTTGAATGACAGGACGTGGCTGGATAATTTAATAGTCATGGAAAGGTACAGGTTAGGTTATTCGCATTCAAAACAGTATCCGTATCCCAGGCGGGTGACGATGCATTTTCCATATTCGCCTATTTTTTTACGCAAGCGGGTAATGTTGACGTCAATGGTACGGTCCAGCACATAGACTTCCTCCTGCCATACTTTAGCCAGAATATCTTCGCGTGAGAATACGCGGCCTTTGTTTTGTAACAACAGCAACAGGATTTCGAATTCTTTTTTTGTCAGGGAAATTTCTATACCGTCTATGCTGACTTTCTTCTTGGTTATGTCGACTAAAAGCCCTTTGTACTGTAATTGTTCTTGCGCTTCTTTTCCCTGTGTAGGACTGGTGCGTCGAAGGACAGCCTTAACGCGTGCTATAACTTCGCGCAGTGAAAATGGCTTCGAGATATAGTCGTCGGCTCCCAAGTTGAACCCTGTTACGGTATCGTTTTCAGTATCTTTAGCAGTAATGAATATAATGGGAATAGAAGCAGTAGCTTTATTCTTTTTCAGCATGTTCGCCATTTTGAATCCTGATATTTCTCCCATCATCACATCCAGCAACAGCAAGTTGTATTGGGTCAGTTCCATCTTCAGGGCTTCTTCGGCAGAGTTTGCCGTGTCCACAAAATACCCTTCGTTTTCTAAATTGAATTTAAGAATCTCGCATAGATCTTCTTCATCGTCAACTACTAAAATGCGGTAATCATTCATATATCCATCTTTTTAATACTACAAAACTAATCTTTTTTGATCAGCATTGCAAAAATGGAGCATTTTTATTACTATTTGATGAAACAAATATTACAAAAAGATTACATGCTATAAAATCGTTAAGTTCTCATCGCAGATTACACCATTTTAATGATTCTGCAATCATCCCGCCGGATGATAATTGGAACGCAATAAATTATGATTTCGTAAACTCTCCGGCTACTGGAATACTCATTTGGTAACGTATTTCTCTTTCACTTTTTCCGTGTCCCAAAAGGAACATCAGTTTGGTTAGAACGGATTCCACCGTACTGTCATAGCCGCTGATGACCCCTGCGTCCAGCAGATGGAGTCCGGTTTCATACCTTCCATTTCCACTGTTCCGGTAGAGCATTGGGAGATGTTGACAATGATGATTCCCCGTGAGGTGGCATCCCTTAGAAGTTCGATGAACCACGGCTTTTGCGGAGCGTTGCCCGAACCGTAGGTCTTTAATACCACTGCGCGTAATCCCGGTGTATGCAGAATATTGCTGATCATGTTTTCCTGGATGCCCGGAAAAAGGGTCAGTATAATTACATTGGTATCATAAAGATAGTGTGGTTTTAATGGCAGATTGGGATCGGCTTTGTGAATACGGTCATATTCATATTTTATGTGGATGCCTGCTGTTGCCAGCGAAGGGAAATTGTATGAACGGAACGCATTGAAATTCTCCGCATTTATTTTTGTGGTACGGTTTCCGCGCAACAGATGGTTTTCGAAGAAGATGCATACTTCGGGTACAATAGCAGTGCCGTTCGGATGTTTGGCAGCGGCTATTTCTATGGAAGTGATCAGATTTTCCTTTCCATCGGTGCGCAACATGCCGATGGGCAGCTGGCTGCCAGTCAGGATAACCGGCTTGCTCAGGTTTTCCAGCATGAAGCTGAGCGCTGAAGCGGTGTATGCCATGGTGTCTGTACCGTGCAGAATGACGAACCCGTCAAAATTATCATAATTGTATTTGATGATCTTGACTAACTTGGCCCACAAGGCAGGTTCCATATCCGAAGAGTCAATGGGGGGATTGAATTGGTAAGAGGAGATGCGATAGTTGAACCGCTTCAATTCGGGGACATTGTCTTGTAACTGGTCGAAATTAAAGGCTTCTAGTGCACCTGTCTCAGGATTTTCAATCATGCCGATCGTACCGCCTGTGTATATTAGCAAAACGGAAGGATATTCACTCTGTATCATGCGCTTCTCTTGTTTAATTTTGGCACAAAGATAGTAATTATGTATAAGTATGACAAAAATAAGAGAGGGAAATAACAAAATGTTTTTCTTTATAGGTGATAACTGCTTCTGCCGGATGCTGTGGATGGAAGAAGTAGAAAGATCAGGTATAAGATTATAGATCTTACTGCTGCAAGATATATAATCTTATACCTGTAAGATATTATATTTTTCACTTGTATCGCCATGATCTTTCAGGTGGATTTTTGAAGAAGAGGATGTTACGAGTTGTGAAAGGTTAGTTTTTCAAGGCTTCCAGCAGCTTGTCCGCTGCTTTTTCCGTATCTCCGTCTTCTTCATCCAGCAAGGTCACGAATTTACTGCCGATGATGGCTCCTGCGGCATGAGCGGATGCGGTTTCGAAGGTTTGCTTATTGGAAATTCCGAAACCTATCATGCGGGGATTGCGTAAATTCATGTCGGCGATGCGTTGGAAATAGGCTTGTTTCTGTGCGTTGAAATCTTTTTGAGCACCGGTGATAGCGGCGGAAGATACCATATAGATAAAACCGTCGGTATGTTCATCAATCAGGCGGATACGTTCTTCACTGGTTTCCGGAGTGATGAGCATGATGATTCTCACATCTTGTTCCTCGGCTATGGAACGATATTCCTCCATATAATCTTTGAAAGGCAAGTCGGGGATAATCACTCCGTCGATTCCCGTCTCCCGGCAAGTGCGGCAGAAATCCTTGAATCCATATTGCATGATGGGATTGAGATATCCCATCAGCACCAGCGGAATCTGTACTTCTTTACGGATATCTTTCAGTTGGTCGAAAAGGAGCTTCAGTGTCATGCCATTTTTCAAGGCGCGGGTGGCGGCGTGCTGGATAACGGGACCGTCAGCCATCGGGTCACTGAAAGGAATGCCGATTTCAATCATGTTAATCCCTTTTTTTTCCAGGACTTTGATGGTGCTTGCCGTACCTTCTAAGGTAGGAAAGCCTGCACAAAAATAAATAGATAGGATGTCTTTTTGCTTGGTACTGAATAACTGGTTGATTCTGTTCATTGTATTTTTTGTTTTAATTGGTTTATAAATGTGTGGACGGCGGCGTCGTCTTTCAGAGCCGGAGCGGTCTCGAATCCGCTGTTCAGGTCGATACCTGCCCATTGTTCATGCTTGAATTGCAACAAAAGGGAAAGACTGCCGGGACGGAGACCGCCACTCAGCAGGAAAGGCGTCTTTCCCCGATAGGCTTGCAGGATATTCCAGTTGAAGGTTTTGCCGGAGCCGCCATATCCGGAGCAGGCAGTGTCGAAAAGAAAGTAATCGCAAACGCCCTCATAACAACCGGCGGATTGCAGGTCACTTTCCTGTGCTATGGAAAAAACTTTAATGACTCCCAGTCCGGCGGCTTTTAATTTGCGGCATTGTTCCGGTGTCTCCCTGCCATGCAATTGGATATGGTGCAGACCGAATTCCTGTGCTTTCAGCAGGATGTTTTCGCTGCTTTCGTTGACGAAGACCCCGATCCGGTGGCATTGTTCCGGTAGGTATTCCGGACGATGTGATACGTAGCGGGCAGATTGGGGGAAGAAGATGAAGCCCATCCAGTCTGCTCCGGCTTGCTCTATGGCGCGTATGTTTTCGGGCTCGCGCATACCGCATACCTTGATAATCATTGTTGCTTCATCCTAACATTTCTCTAGTTGGGTTATAAATTCTTTTAAGGCTTCTCCCGGTGCGGGTGTTTTCATGAAGTTTTCCCCTATCAGGAAGCCTCGGAAGCCGGCAGCCCGGAGTTGTTTGACTGTTTCGGGGCTGGAGATGCCGCTTTCAGAGATCCGGAGCATTTCTTCGGGTAGTTTTTCCGCCAGACGGAAAGAGTTTTCCACCTCTGTGTGGAAGCTTCCCAGATTACGGTTGTTGACTCCCACCATGTCAATGTTCTCGTCTATATATTCCAGTTCTTGCTCGTTGTGGATTTCCAGCAGGACTTCCAGTTCCAGTTCATGGGCTTTGAGGGCTAGGGCTTTGCATTGCTCTTTCTTCAAAGCGGCGGCTATAAGAAGGATAGCGTCCGCTCCTACGATGCGTGCCTGATAAAGTTGGTATTCATCTATAATGAAATCTTTCCTTAGAATGGGAAGTTGCACGTGGGGGCGTGCCGAACGGATATCTTTCAGCTGCCGCCGAAGTATTTTTCATCGGTGAGGATGGAAAGTGCGGAGGCTCCGGCCGCTTCGTAAGCGGGAGGAATGGTATCTGCCTGTGCGTCTTCTTTTATCCATCCTTTGGAGGGAGAGCGACGCTTGAACTCGGAGATGATGCCGTAAGGAGAAGAGGCAAGACTGGCACGCATACTGATACGTGGCATGGGTTCGTTACAATTGTTTATCAGCATTTCTTTGCTGATGGCAGCCTTTTGCAGTTCGATCTCGATTTGCTTGCAGGCGATGATTTCTGTTAATATATCTGTCATTGTATGAGGCGTTTGGTAGTGGAATACCGGGTGTGTAGTCAACTGTTCAGTTCCACAAATTTTTTCAATGTATTCAATGCTTTTCCGCTTTCCAATGATTCACGGGCGATGGCCACGCATTCTTCTATCGGTTTGGCCGGTTCCATGGCTTGTATGGCAAAAGAAGCGTTAATCAGTACACAGTCTGTCTGGGCTTTGGTGGCTTTGTTCTCCAGTACGTTATTGAAGATTTTCGACGCTTCTTCGGGAGTGTTCCCACCATAAAGCTCTTCTTGTCTGGCGAGAGAGAAGCCTAGTTCGGATGGCTTGTAGATGGTTTCGTAGCGATTGGTCATCACTTTGAATTCATCGGTCAGTGAGATTTCGTCGTAACCGTCCAGGTTGTTTACTACGGCAAAGCCAATGCCCAGTTTTTGGAACACGTTGGTATAAAGGCGCATTTGCGGCAGATCGGCGACTCCTAGAAGTTGGTAAGCCGGAAGACATGGATTAACCAGCGGACCTAGCAGGTTGAATATGGTACGTACTTGCAGTGCTTTGCGGACAGGGCCTACACTTTTCATGGCAGGATTGAACAACTGGGCATGCATATAGACCATTCCACATTCTTCCATAGAACGGGTCAGCTTATCCGGATTGTTCGTGAATTTTACACCGTGTTGTTCGATGACATTGCTGGCTCCGCTGACGGAAGTCGCGCCATAGTTGCCGTGTTTGGCAACATGATATCCGGCTCCTGCTACAATGAAGCAGGCGCAAGTAGAGATATTGAAGGTATTTTTTCCATCACCGCCTGTGCCCACAATGTCAATAGGGGTGTAAGCGGAAAAGTCTATAGGTATGCGGGTGGTGAGCAATGCTTCACGGAAACCTATCAATTCTTCTACTTTGATGCCGCGCATTTGGAAAACGGTCAGCAGGGCGGCTATCTGTGCGTCGTTATACATTCCCCGGGTTATGTTGAGCAGCAAATTCTTTGCTTCTTTTCGGGTCAGTTCCTCGTGATTGAAGAGGCGGGATAATATAGCTTTCATATTTATTATGTACGGTTGGGGTTATGCGTTTAGAAAGTTGGCTATCATGGCTTTACCATCGGGGGTTAGTACGGATTCGGGATGAAACTGGATGCCGTGGATATCGTATTCTTTATGTTTCAATGCCATGACGAGACCTTCCTGGCTTACTGCGGTTATTTCAAGGCACTCAGGGAAACCGTCCGTATCTACCACCCATGAGTGATAACGTCCTACCGGCACTTCATCCGGCAGTCCGTTGAAAATGTAATCGGTTTTCTTTCCTTTGTCTTTTGATTGGTTCTTTTTAATTGAGATGGGGGTCTGTACGCCATGAAATACTTCGCTCAGATTGGTCAGTTTGCCGCCAAAAGCTTCTCCTATGGCCTGTTCTCCCAAGCATACACCCAGAATCGGTTTCTTGCCGGCATATCTTTTAATTACTTCGAGCAGCAGGCCTGCTTCTGATGGAATACCGGGACCGGGTGAAAGAATGATTTTATCGAATTTTTCCAATTCTTCCAGTTGGAAAGCATCGTTACGTAATACGGTAACTTCGGCTCCCAGTTCTTTTACCAAATGACTCAAATTGTAGGTAAATGAGTCATAGTTGTCTATAATTACTGTTTTCATGATGATTCGTTTTTACATTTGTTCTGCCAGGATGATTGCTTTTTTAAGTGCTCCCAGTTTGTTGTTTACTTCTTGTAATTCGTACTCTTCATTGCTCTTAGCTACGATGCCGCCACCGGCTTGAAACCATAGTTCGTTGTTGCGGCTGACGAATGTACGAATGGTGATAGCTTGGTTCAATGTGCCGTTCAGCCCGATAAATCCGATGCAACCTCCATAGGCTCCACGGCTGTGAGGTTCGTATTCGCTGATCAGCTGCATGGCTTTTACCTTCGGAGCGCCACTCAGGGTTCCGGCCGGGAAAGTATCAATAAATGCTTTGATGGGATTGGCTTTGGGGTTCAGTTCGCCGCTGACCCGGCTTACCAGATGAATGACGTGGCTGTAATATTGAGCTTCTTTGTAAAATTCTACTTGTACATCGTGACAGTTGCGGCTCAAGTCATTGCGTGCCAGATCTACCAGCATTACATGTTCCGCATTTTCTTTGGGATCAGCCAATAGGTTGGCGGTGAGTTCAGCATCTATTTTCTTGTCTCCGTTGCGGCGGGTGGTTCCGGCGATAGGGTCAATGGTGGCACGCCCGTTTTCTATTTTACAATGGGTTTCGGGAGAGGAACCAAAAATACGGAAGCCTCCGAAATCGAAGTAAAATAAGTAGGGGGACGGGTTGATGCTGCGTAAAGCACGGTAAAGTTTGAAATCATCTCCTTCGTAACGTTGGATAAAACGGCGTGAAAGGACGATTTGGAAAACATCGCCGCGCATACAGTGGGCAATGCCTTTGCGGATGTTCGCCTTATGTTCTTCATCGGTCAGGGTACTGGTGGTTTCGCCCACGGCACGGAAGTCGTAAGTAGTATAGTTACGGTTGTGGATCGCTTTTTCCACATAATCCAGATGGCTGTCCTCACCGTCCTGCAACATTTCCAGTAATAACATTTCGTTGCGGAAGTCATTGAAGACAATCAGGTATTTATATAAGATATACAACATATCCGGAGCATCGTTCTTAGGATCACGGCTGTCTTTTACATTGATATGTTCGAAATAGCGTACGGCATTGAAAGTGGTATAGCCATACAGTCCGCAGTAGTTGTTGTATTCTCCGCTTACCTTGAAACGATTCAGAAAATCGGAGATCGCATGGTCTGCCCGGAAATGTTCGCTGATGGGATGTTCTTCTATGCTGCCGTCAGGTAGGTGGCAGTGGCTGTGCATGATTGATTCCGATGCTGGCTACAGGATTCAGTCCGATGAAAGAACGGTTGTTCTCACTTCCATGATAGTCGGAACTTTCCATCAGTGCACTCTGTGGGAAAATGTCGCGCACTTTCAGATAGGTACTGACCGGTGTATGCAGGTCACCCAGTATGGTTTTGCATCGGGTGGTATAGGTAAAAGTTTTCATTGTTTCTTTTCTGTTTATAGTTGTCCGTATAGGGTTTTTGCTCTCATGGGTTTCTATGTGTTATTGCAAGGAGGTCCTTGTGCCGGATTCTTTCAAGTAGGTTTCAATATCCTTATCTCCGCGTCCTGATACGGTGAGAACCACTATATCCGTTGGCTTGAATCTCATTTTGTCCAATGCTCCCAATGCATGAGCCGATTCCAATGCAGGAATGATACCTTCCAGCCGGGTCAGCTCAAATGCGGCACGGATGGCTTCATCATCGTTTATGGCGAGTACCAAAGCGCGTTGCTGTTTGGCCAGATTGGCATGCATGGGTCCTATGCCCGGATAATCCAGACCGGCAGAAATGGAGTAAGGTTCCTCTATTTGTCCGTCCTCGTTTTGGATAACCAAGGTCTTTGCTCCGTGGATAATTCCCATTTTCCCCAGTTGGATGGTAGCGGCCGAGAAACCGGTGTCTATACCTTTGCCTCCTGCCTCGGCCAGGACAATCTGCACACGTTCATCATCTATATAGTGATAAATGGTTCCTGCCGCATTGCTTCCTCCTCCTACACAAGCCATCAAGTAATCGGGATATTCCCTTCCTTCCTGTTCTTTCAGCTGCTTTTTGATTTCTTCGCTGATAACGGATTGCAGACGTGCCACCATATCAGGGTAGGGATGAGGGCCTACGGTAGAGCCGATGACATAGTAAGTATCGGCAGGGTGGCAACACCAGTCGCGGATGGCTTCGTTTGTAGCATCTTTCAGTGTCATGTTGCCGGAAGTGACCGGGCGGACTTCGGCTCCCAGCATTTTCATCTTTTCTACATTGATATGCTGGCGTTCTACATCGGTCTTGCCCATGTAACAATGCATTGCATGTTCATCAAAGCGCATACCGTAGCGGTGGCCACCCCATGCTGTCCAGCTCCGGTTTCTGCAATGATACGTTTTTTCCCCATACGTTTTGCCAGTAACACCTGTCCGATGGCATTATTGATTTTATGTGCTCCGGTGTGGTTTAAATCTTCACGTTTCAGGTAGATCTTACAGCCATATTTCTTGCTTAGCCGGTTTGCCAGGTAAAGAGGTGAAGGGCGTCCTACATAGTCGCGTAGTAACTGGTGGAATTCTTGTTTGAATCCTTCACTTTCCAATACTTTGGAATAGGCATTCTGCAATTCTTCCACACAGCGGTGAAGGATTTCGGGAATATACGCCCCTCCAAATTCGCCATAATAACCTTCTTTGTTTACCTGATAAGTTTTCATTGTCGTTCTATATTTTAATGTTAATTGCACTAACGAAAAAAGGCCTGTCGTAAGTACGACAGGCCTTCAGTTTGAATATCCTTTTAGAATGTCAGGTATATATACATGGTCTGGTTCCCTTACGACTTGTTTAGTTGTAAGAAACGCCACCAATATGTATTTACCATGATTCTATTCATAAAATCTGTTTTTATTTTGGGACAAATGTAAGCGTTTTGTTTTAAACTCCAAAGAAAAACTTACTTTTTTTTTATTTATTTGCAGCTTCGTGTATTTTCCCTTTCACTTCTTCCACTTTCTCACCTACTTTTCCGGCTACTTCACTGCTTACTTCTTCTGCTTTATGTTTTGCATGATGAGCCAGGTCTTTTGCATCTTCTTGTAAGTCCTGAATGGCATCATACACGTCTCTTCTCAATTTGCGACCTCTGTTGCTGTGCGCAAAACAACTTAATGCACTGCCGACCAGCGCTCCTAGTGCCAGTCCGGCAAAGAATTTTCCATTATTCATAATCTTATTACTTTAAATTGGTTTTATAAATGAACATTTCGGGTGGCGGAATGGTTTTAATACATCAGTTAATAAATCATTAAAATGAAGTGTATGAAACGTAAACTTTGGATAAGAATAGGTGCCGTGTTGTTGGCAGGATTGCTGTTATGGTGGCTCTTTTGGGCTATTTTGATCGATGAGGACGAGAATGAACAAAGTCTGCCTGAAACAGAACAGATAGAGTGATTTGTCATAAGACAAAAGGATGATCTTCAGGCATGGGTACGAAAGAATAGATTGGAATAGTCGGTATAACATTCTGTTTGCTAAAGTCTATAGAACAATAGAATTAGTTCTAAGCTTATGGCAGGAAAATTTGTTTTGGCTTTCTTTTTTTGTTCTTTTGTTCTTCTGTCTGAAAATTAATATCCATTTTGCATCTGTCTTCTCAGAAATAATCAGTATATTCGCTTCATTAACCAATTAGACATGATTGAATATGAAAACAATGAATTATTCTATAATCAGATGTATCTGTGCGTTGGTCATCGGTGTGTTGCTGGTGGCATGGCCTGAGGCTGCCATTCTTTATCTGGTTATTACAATCGGTGTGTTGTTTCTAGTACCGGGACTCTTTTCTTTATCCGGGTATTTGATTCGTGGCAAGCAGGATGGCAGTCGTTTTCCTATTGCCGGGCTTGGCAGCCTTTTGTTCGGATTATGGCTGATGATTATGCCGGCATTTTTTGTCGGTATCCTGATGTATGTGCTGGGTGCTGTTTTGGTACTGGCGGGAATCAGTCAGATTGTGAATTTATCTGCTGCGCGTAGTTGGACGGTGGTACCGGGAGGTTTCTTTGTGATACCTGTGTTGGTGCTGATTGCAGGTATTGTGGTATTATTTAATCCATTTACGGCTGCTGCTGTTCCATTCATCATTCTGGGAGTGAGCAGCATTGTATACGGACTGTCCGATTTGATAAACATCATCCGCTTCCGTCAGAAGAAAGAACCGGGGATGCCTGAAATAGAGGATATTACTCCTATAGAAGAGATAAAAGACTAATCCGATTGATATGAAAACACGAGGAAGCTATATTTTATATCTTTTGATTTTATGTGTGGTTGTAGGTTGTAAGGGAACTTCTTCACCTTCCACCGCGTCCGAAACGGATGAGTATGCCGGAACATGTGAGGGGGAAAAAGCGAAAGCTATTTTGTGGGTGGATTATAAAAGAGGACGTAAGATAACGGACGGGACTCCGATAAGAACGGTAAAGGTTTATGCGGATGTTCATGCCGATGGAAGTCTGAAAGTGCTTTCCTGGTGTAAAAAGCAGCCGATGAAGGTAGAAAATTACTTATTGAAAAGAGTGGAAGTTTACCGGATCAGGAAAGAAATATTCGAAGGGGGATATCTGAAACCGGGGGAACAGTATTTGCAGTTACGCTATCTGCCGGGAGAGGTGAAATAATATGTTGTAGGAAGCATTGAAAATCGTAGGAAAAGGTTTTTGTTTCTTTTATATTTCGTATCTTTGTGTAACACAAATTGTTAGAAATATGAAGAAACAAATCTTATTGTCTTGTGCACTTGCCTGGGCTGTGATGGCAGGTGCTGAAACGATTGACATTACTACTTTCCGTTATGCCGGCCCCTACGTTGTACAGGCCCCTTTTCAGGTGGACAGCGTGGATGTGAATTCAAAGACTTTTGTATCCGGACGTCTGTTGGACACTCATCTTTCTGTGGACGTATTGCAACAGGGAACTTTATTTACAGGCGGGGTTTTGCCGGGAAGTGACTCGGGATATGCCTTGCACATGATGGGTTTTGTGTTGGAGAATACTCGTTATGCCACAGCCAAGCTGAAGATTGACGGGCTGAAAAGATACCAGCTTTATGTAGATGGAAAGAAGCAGGAAGGAACTGAACTCGCTTTGGAGCCGGCCACCCATTCTGTAGTTATTAAATATCTTTCTGAAGCAGGGAAAACAGATTCCTTGAAAGTGAGTGTGGATACGGATCAAGAGGGAAGCATTTCACTTAAGCAAGATAACAAAAAGCTATATACTTTGGCGGATGTGTTGCATGGAACTCGTTTTGCCGGAGTAGGGCTTTCCCCTGATGGCAGATATTTGATTGCCAATTATCGTACGACTTATGTAGGTGGTCGGTCAGCCGGTAGTACGCGCATTACTGAACTTGCCAGCGGTAAGGTTTTGGCGGAGCGTACTGAAAATATGCAATGGATGCCTCGTTCTAACCGTTATTATTATACCCGTACGGGGGTGGATGGCAGGCAGCTGATAGTTGTGGATCCGCTTACCGGAATGGAAACTGTGCTGGTGAATAAATTACCTGACGGGTATTTCCAGTTCGCACCTACGGAAGACTACCTGCTTTTCACCATGACCCAGGAAGGTCCGAAAGAACGTAAAGAAATTTATGAGGTCCTGGAACCGGATGATCGCCAGCCGGGGTGGCGTAACCGTTCTTATCTGGCTAAATATGATTTGAAGACCGGTTTGTTGCAGCCACTGACTTTCGGTTATCACAATGTCTGGGCTGCCGATATTTCCAATGACGGCCGGTATCTTTTGATGATGACCAGTCAGAGCCGTCTGACCAAGCGTCCTACTACTTTATTCTCACTATATCGGTTGGATATGCAGACTTTACAGGCGGAACTGCTGATAGATAAAGATGGTTTTATCAGTGGAGCCCGTTTTTCACCTGACGGAACGCAGGTATTGGTATCCGGCTCGCCTGAATCGCTGGGTGGAATAGGGAAAAATGTAAAGGAGGGGCAGACTCCGAGTATGACGGACGGTCAGCTTTATTTGCTGAATATAGCTGATAAGAGAGTCACTCCGCTGACGAAAGATTTTAATCCCAGCGTACAGCGTGCCGTGTGGAATAAGGCCGACGGGCAAATATATTTCACGGCCGAGAACCGTGACTGTTACAGTTTGTACCGGATGAATCCCGCTGATGGGAAAATTCAGCAACTGGAGGTTTCAGAAGATTTGGTCAACTCATTCTCATTGGCGCAAAATGCTCCGGTTATGGTCTATTATGGACAGAGCGCCTCAAATTCCGACCGTTTATACACCATGAATACCAAAAAGATGAAATCATCTTTGTTGGAAGACTTAAGTAAAGACATATTGAAAGATGTGGAGCTGGGCGAATGCAAGGCCTGGAGTTTTACCAATTCTCGTGGTGATACCATTTATGGTCGTTATTACCTGCCGCCTCATTTTGACGCCAACCGGAAATATCCTATGATTGTGAATTATTATGGTGGGTGCAGTCCGGTCAGCCGTAATTTCGAAAGCCGTTATCCGCATCATGCATACGCGGCATTGGGCTATGTGGTGTATGTGATAGAACCTAGCGGTGCTACCGGTTTCGGACAGGAATTTTCTGCCCGCCACGTCAATACAGCTGGGGAAGGGGTGGCACAGGATATCATAGAAGGTACAAAGCAGTTTTGTAAAGAACATGCTTTTGTCAATGACAAGAAAATAGGCTGTATAGGTGCATCCTATGGCGGCTTCATGACACAATACCTGCAAACACAGACCGATATTTTTGCAGCGGCCATCTCTCATGCCGGTATCAGTGATCATACCAGTTATTGGGGGGAAGGATATTGGGGATATTCGTACAGTGAAGTTTCCATGGCGAATAGTTATCCGTGGAGCAATCCTGATCTTTTTGTAAAACAAAGCCCGTTGTTCAATGCGGACAAGATACATACGCCTTTGCTGTTCTTGCACGGTGATGCGGATGTGAATGTACCGGTGGGAGAGAGCATTCAGATGTTTACAGCACTGAAGTTACTGGGGCGCGAAACGGCTTTTGTGGCTGTAACGGGACAAGATCATCATATAGTGGATTATGGCAAGAGGATTCAGTGGCAGAACACGATTTTTGCCTGGTTTGCCAAATGGTTGCAGGATGATGCGACTTGGTGGAACGCTATTTATAAGCCGAAGGCTTTATAGATGAATAATAAAAGAAGGTGCGTCGTAATGTGAACTGCACCTTCTTTTTATGTTTGTTATACCGATTCATTGATAATTTCCCAGCCATTAATTTTTATACTCACAGGAATATAATCGTTGAATGATATTTCAATGGTAAAGTCATGATTGTAGTCGAAATCAATGTAAGGTTTTTTTTGCAGCAGTTTGCCTATAAGATTTTCATCATAACGGATGACTCCTGTATCATCTGAAATCTTCAGTCGTGGCTCTCTGTTTTTATCCAGCTTCATTACCGTGAAATCGGCTATGAGAGAAGATGTGGTGTTTGATGGATTTGAGTAGGTGGGAAGATAAGTAATTTTTTCATCATCGGCATACTGCAAGAAAGAGTCATATTTCCCATTGTTGTCTTCAATATAGATGATATGTTTCTTTTTATCATTCAAATTATGGACGATAACTTGGATATGGTTGGTGATTTGTTTTAAGTCAATCCATACAATGTTTTCTTTTCCTTCTCTGATTTTCACAATGTCATGTATTCCATGATAGAGCAGACTAGGCTGGTTGATAGTTTGATTGTCTTTTTCACGTTTCAGAGATAAAAAGAAATCGTGTATGTCAGTCTGTTGTGGAATGCATGCGGACAATTGGTAACAGGTTTCATCATAACCTGTCCAGGCTACGAATTGATAGCTGCCTTGTTTGAAAGGCAGTTTCATGGTGTAGTCGTCATTAACTTGATTTAATGAGTCATTTATTTGGGAAACGAATGTTCCTTTGTCATCAAAAATAAAAACAGCCAGCATGGCGTTTGGAGGGAACTCTGTTTGCTGATGTATGCTTTTGTTTGTTGCGTAGCGGAATTTGAGTCCCAGGACTGTATAGTCCTGAGAACAGCAACATTCATTCTCTTTAATGCAATTGGTTAGAACAAATAACAACAGAACAAGAGATGCCAGTTTCAATCTGATTTTCATTTTGTTAATGAATAATTATTACCCATTTATAGATCATGGTCTTCCTCTATTACTTCCCATGGAATGACTTCTATATCTGCACTGATCCATGTGTTAGGCTGGATAGGTTGATTATTATCAAAATTATCGGATGGTTTTCCCGGGGCTTGTATGGAATTGACAGTAATTTTGAAATATTGATTTCGATATATATTATAAGGTGCTTGGGGCGCTGTTACGTTACCGTTGACCTGTACATGAAAATAACATATGCCATTGGTGTAGGTATTGTCTGCCAACACATAATCACCGGTGAGTGCAGGCATACCTGTAGTATTGTTTGCACAAAGTTCGGCATATTTTTCTGCAATAGCACCATCTATAAAGTAATTGGCTGTCCCATCAGCGGTATGTACTACATAAAAAGTTGTTCCGGGGCCACTTGTATTATTCTCTATTGTAAAATCACTTTCACCGGTAGGGGAGTCATTTTTGCTAGTTACGATTTTGGCAGGAGTGAAGACTCCGCTGATACTGATAAAAGTGCTTTCATTTACATTTGATGTTCCCGATACATATTGAAACGTATTTTCCGGAGCATAAGAGAAGACAGAGGAGGAGTATCATTTCCGTAAACGTTTATAGCATCTGTGCCTCTTGAAAAATCTTGCTCTGTATAGCTGTTCCAGTTATAGTCTTTGACAATTCCATCTCTGCTATCTTGAATAAAATAGAATTTCTTATTTAAGTTTCGCCAACCGAATTTCAAATCTGTCATGGATCCTCCTCCTTTTACTTTAAACGTAGGTGAAGTGAATACAGCACTCTTTGCAGTAACACGGCTGACTGGTATTGAAATATGATGTTTTTCTGCTTCGGCTTTATCTTCATATAAATTTGTGGCTGGAGTGATATTGGGATAATTTTCATTAAACATAATGAACCCGTTTGTTTGATCTGCCAGTTTGCCGACCTCTTGCGTAAACTCTTTATAATTGAATGCTCCCAAGCCATTAGAGGTAATATAATCTACAATTTCTGTATTCAGGTTTACTGCCGCAAAGATATATTTATCCGCTTTTTTGGTATTGACGGGCCGAGTGGTAATCCATTGGGAAGTATTTCCGGGGGCTTGTTGGAGTGTGTTTGCGGCAACGCTGAATTCTGCTACCGTAGAAGTGAAAGGTGCTTCCTTATCGTAAATAAATATATGAAGGGATTTTACGATATTTTCTGCATCTGTTCCTGGTTCAGTGGAACGGGTGGTTACAGAGCGTGTTCCCGAAGTATGGGGGATACTGATGGAGAAAGATGCGTATGCTTCTGGAACTTGCATTTCCAGCTCTGGCTGATTGGCGAACTCTTTGTCATTGTTGCACGAAGCCATTGCCAAAGCAGTGACTATGGTTATAAACATTTTACTTGTTTTCATATTCTTATTGTTTTAATGAATATGATTAGAACCAAGAACCTCTGTCTTTTGTTTCAAAATAAAACAAACTTGAACAATTATGAGTAAATTAATGGCTATATTGGTTATCATCTTTTTATGTATATCTTGTACAGATAATGCAGAATTACCCGTAAAGCCCGATAAAAATGAAGGTACAGAAAATGTTTTGATAGAGTTGGCTGTAACTGTACCGGCGGTCACCTATACCGTACAAGGGGGATAGTTCGTACGATTGATCATGAAACTTTGATAAATGAGATTCAAATATTGGTATTTGAGGAGGGTAAATATAAATATCGTGTGCCGGGGTTGTCTATCAACAACACTGCTTCTACCATAACTTTTACGGCGTTACTGAAATCCGGTGATATCCCTATGAAGTTATTGATTTTGGCAAATGCCACCGATGTGGTAGTGGCTGATGAGCCTGTCGTTGGTGATAGTGAAGAAATGATAAAGAAGAAAATGAATCGAAAATTTGATTATCTGACATCTGTTTTTCCCATGTCTGGAGAATATGAATTGCCGGAAGGTTTGAAGCCGACGGGAACAGGTACTATTTTAGGATTGAAAATGTTACGTTCCATAGCTAGAGTGGATGTGACAGCTACGGAAGTGGCTAATTTTAGAATGACAGGGGTAAAAGCTTATCGGGCCAATAATTATCTGCAAGTTATTCCGGATGAAACGGGAGTGAGCAAAGTAACTTTTCCAAGTGTACCCGAAGGTAGTGACAGGAATGTGGACAGTTCGATATTTCCTGTTTCTTCAGAGAATTGGAATAATTTTTCCGCCCGGCTTTATTTATCCGAAACTTGGTCGCCTGAACCTGCAGACCAGGTAGATAAAGCTACTTGTATAGTGGTAGAGGGATACTATGCTGATAGCAATACGCCAAGTTATTATCGAATGGATTTTGATCCGGATAATAACCATAATGCTTTTGGGCAAGTTTTACGTAACCATAAATATATATTTAATATAAAGAAGGTATCGGCTCCGGGATGGAGTACGCCGGATGATGCAGCCCATAACCGTTCATCTAATATAGTGGCGGAGGTACAAGCATGGGATGATGATACTATGGATATGTATTTTGACGGAGAACATCATTTCGGAATATCAACACGTGAAGTTGTTTTGAAGCATAAAACCGGCTCTGAGGGAATTATTAGTGTCAGTACAGACCTTTTGGATTATACGTTGCAGTGGGCAGATGATGCAGGTGTGCTCCAAGGAACCGGAGCCCAGTCTTTGTCTAATGATTATTTTACAGTAACGAAGGAGGATAATGGAAGTCGGTTGGTGATAACAGCTTTGCAAAATAATTTGGCAGATGGTAGCAACCGTATACAGCATTTTGTGATTACAGCTCAGCGGTGGACTATTTATGTCAGCATACAGCAGAAGTATGATATAGCAGCTTATAAAACGATCAATTTGATGTCATTTACTTCCGGTCTGGGGTATTTGGGTACTAATATTTTAGGTTCTAGTAGTGCTGAAGCTCGTGCTACCGGACTTCGTGGTATTTTGACTAATCAAACTAATTTTGGACCGATGGGGTAGTGGAGTGTGGCGGTTATAATTTGGTGGGAGTAGGGGTTAATGCTAATAATTTGACAGATGCTCTTTTTTCTCTGTTTGATGTAGTATATATAAATTATGTGCCAACCTCGCAGTTTGGTAGTCAAGATGCTCATAAACTTCATAACTGGCTGAAAACAAAGAAGAATCGTGTCTTGATCGCCTCTTATGATGCTTCCGATGTAAGTCAGAATTTGTTAGCGGAAATTCTTGCGGGGAAGAGTGGCATCAAATATTTTACATCAAACGGAGGACCTTATCCTTTGGCTGCTTCTACTATTGGTAATCATTATTTACTACTGACGGACCTTTTACCAAAAATGCTCCTGTCACTTCGAATTTTGCATTACGGAATTATGATATATATCATGGTGAGATACAGGTGAATACTAGTGCTTCTGAGGCATAACTCCTATTTTGATGGGGCCTGGTGGGGGAATAGTGTTGGGTATAGATTATTCCAGGAGAATTGTATATTGGGGGGATACAGATATGAGCAGTAATTTATCCGGTACAGGGGCGACTAGTGAGAATCACATTAATAACACAGCAGGAACCATCAATAATGATGCTTCCAAATTGATAGCCAATGTTTTTGCATGGATTACCGAAACCGTATTATATGGGGAATGAGCATTGTTATGTGCTCTCCCTATACTGTTTCGGTGACATTCCTGTATATCTTTTAAAATATTTCCCAAAGAATGAGATGTCTGGGAAATTAAGTGAATAGGCTATTTCCTGAATGGTAAAGTCTGTGGATTTTAGTTTGGCTTCCGCATCTGTTATCACTAGTTTGGCGATGATATCTGTAACAGTTTTTCCCGTAATCTTATTGACAGTAGTGCTGAGGTGCTGAGGGGATATATGAAGCAGGTCGGCATAAAAAGCTACACTCCGTTCTTTCGTATAATGTTTGATGATATATTGGACCAGGCGTTTCACAATTTCTTCTCCACGGTTGAAAGTACGTGTGGTTACATTGGTGTTCTGATGAATGCTGCCTACACCGTGCAATATAGTGAGCAGCATGGTGCTGATTAACTCTTTATTGGGCTTGGCTCCCATACGTTTCATTTTTATCAGCAACCGGAAATAGTCTTGAAACAACTCGGTTATTTCGGGACGCAGAGGGATAATGGGTGTGTCAATCAGGGCTGAAAGATAGTTCATGGTGGAATTGAAGAGATTTATTCCGTTCAGCAACTCTTTGTTGAATCCTATCAAGTACAGACGACAGTCGGGACTTTGCCGGTGAACATGTACAAAGGTTTCTGGCAGAATAGTGACAATGTCGTTCTTTTGTATCTTGTGTTCAGACAGATGGATCGTTATGTCACATTCACCTCGCAGGCACAGAAGGAACAAGCATCCTTCCATTCGTTGCGGATAGTGGTAAATACGGCCTAATGATCCTGTCATGTCAATTTCTGCAACGAAATCCTTATTCGATTTAAATAAGTTAATGTCATCTATATACTTCATAAAAATAAAGAAGGTTTTGATTATGCACCACAAATATAGGGCAGTTAGAGCAGATAACAAAGAAAATGCTTAAAAATAGACTAATATATCTTACTGTTAGCACTTGTACGCTTTTAATAATTATAAGAACTTTGCAGCGAAACTAATAGTGAAGATAAACAGTATGAAAGGTAAAAATTTGTCTATTATGGCAATGATTGCGGCAGTGTTCTGTTCTTGCGGACAGCAACCTGCACAAGAACGCGGTCCTCGGCCCGTGAAATTGGCGGAAGTGACCTCGTTAAGCAGGATCGAAAAATCGTATTCAGGTGTTGTGTCGCCTGATCAGTTCAGTGACTTGGCATTTAAAATGTCCGGTCCGCTGGTAGCAATGAATGTACTCGAAGGACAACGGGTGAAGAAAGGACAGGTAGTGGCCGAAATTGATCCGACAGATTACAAACTGGATTATGACGCTAAGAGGGCTTCATTCCAAAAGGCGTCATCACAAATGCAACGCGCAGAGAAACTGTTGGCCAAGAATGCTATTTCCATGCAAGAGTTCGAAACGACCCAAGCTTCGTATACCAATGCCAAATCGGCATTTGAAAATGCGCAAAACACATTGAATGACACCAAACTACGCGCTCCATTTGATGGCTTTATCCAAAAAAAATATGTTGAAAACTATCAGCGTGTACAGCCAGGACAAGGAGTGGTGTGTTTGATTAATCCGGCTAAATTGCAAGTGGAGTTCACTATCCCCGAAACGAATATTTCTTATGTAACTTCTCCTTCTACTATTTACGTAGAATTTGATGCCTATAAAGGAAAATTATTTCAGGCAAAAGTAAAGGAGTATGTAGAGGCTTCTCCCGATGGGGCAGGAGTTCCTGTATTCCTTTACATTGATGATCCGGAATTTGATTTGAAAAAATATAAGGTATCGGTGGGCTTTTCTTGCCGTGTTATTGTCAATATTGAGAATGATGTGGTAAAAGAAGGAATTACAGTGCCTTTGTCCGCTGTAGTGTTTGATAATAACTTGAATAGCAAGATCGTATTTATATATAATCCGTCTACACAGAAAGTAGAACTGCGTAAAGTCAGTGATGAGGGAATTATTGTAGGACGTAACGACCTGATAGTATCCGGAAATATTGAACCGGGCGAACAGGTTGTGTCTGCCGGAGCGTCTTATCTGGTAGATGGCCAGCAAGTAAAAATATTAACAGAATAAAAAAGGAGAGAGCATATCATGAATATTCCAAAATATTCTTTGGAGAACCGGAAGGTTATCTATTTCTTTTTGGCTATTTTGTTGATAGGCGGAGTAATCTCCTTCTTCAAGCTGCCTAAGAAAGAAGATGCGCCTTTTGTGATAAAGACTGCGGTATTGGTTACCCAGTATCCGGGAGCGAATCCACATGAAGTGGAGAAACTGATTACGGAACCGATTGAACGTGAAATTCAGTCCATGACAGATGTATATCAGATTAAATCGGAATCTTATTTCGGACTGTCTAAGATTTCTATTGAACTTCAGCCTACGATTGATCCGGATTATATGCCTGTAAAATGGGACGAATTACGTCGTAAAGTGGCGAATATACAACCTAAGTTGCCCAGTGGGGCGTCTACCATTACTGTAAATGATGACTTTGGTGATGTGTATGGTATTTATTATGCTTTGACAGCTGATGAGGGCTTCTCGTATACCGATTTGCGTGACTGGGCACAGCGTATCCGTACTCAGCTGACCCCGATTGAGGGAGTACAGAAAGTAATGTTATACGGAGAGCAGACCGAAGTGATCAATGTCAAGATATCTACCTCCAAACTTTCGGCATTGGGTATTGATCCCACTTCGATTATGGGCATCTTGCAGAAGCAGAATATACAGGTGAATACAGGAGATATAGCGACAGAAATTTATCAGTTGCGCTTGCGTACGGAAGGGACTTATACCAGTCTGGAAGATATAGAAAACCAGTTGATTATCAGCAAGGACGGACGGGAAGTCCGTTTGGGGGATATTGCAACAGTGGAGCGTGGATACTATGATCCGCCTTCAACCTTGATGCGGGTCAATGGTAAACGTGCTATCGGTATAGGTGTGGCCAGTGGAGCAAAGGATAATGTGGTGGCTGTGGGTAAAGCAGTGGACGAAAGGTTGGCGGAAATAGAGCAATTGTTGCCTATCGGCATTGAACTGACCTCGCTTTATCCTGAGGACAAGATTGCTGATGAGGCGAATAATGGCTTTATCCTGAATTTGATAGAATCATTGGTTATTGTTATCCTGATTATCTTTGTGGTGATGGGATCGCGTGCCGGTATGCTGATAGGTAGTTCCTTACTTTTCTCGGTAGGTGGTACTTTGCTTATTATGTTGATGTGGGGGGTAGGATTGAACCGTACTTCCTTGGCGGCATTTATTATCGCCATGGGGATGCTGGTGGACAATGCCATTGTGGTAACAGATAATGCGCAGATAGGTATCAAGCGCGGAAAATCACGTTATCAGTCATTGATAGAGGGAGCCATCAAGCCGCAATGGGCATTGCTGGGCGCTACTTTTATTGCTATCTGCTCTTTCCTGCCTTTGTATCTGGCACCGGCATCCGTGGCTGAGATTGTGAAACCGCTATTTGTTGTATTGGCTGTATCACTGGGATTGAGCTGGATTCTGGCTTTGTGCCAGACTACGACTTTTGGTAATTTTATTTTGAAAGAAGCTGTTCCCGGCGGTGCAATGAAAGACCCGTATGATACTAAACTCTATCATAAATTCGAGAAGTTTCTGACCTTGCTGATTAAACGCCGTTTTGTGACATTGACCACGGTTTTTGTAACTTTGGTGCTTTCTTTGGTTATTATGGCTGTTATGCTCAGAGTTTTTTCCCGAAAATGAATAAGCCTTATTTCCGTGCTGATCTGGTATTCCCTGAGGGATTTAGTATTCATGCGGTAGATCAGGATGTGATGAAGGTGGAGGATTACTTGAAGAATCATGAGAAAGTTAAATCATATTCGGTGACATTGGGTGGTACTCCGTTGCGTTACTATTTGGCAAGTTCTTCTTTTGGACCGAAGTCTAACTATGCCAATGTGATGGTGGAAACTAAAGACCCCGAAGATGCAGCCGAAGTAGAACAGCAGTTTTATGAGCACATGACTCAGAACTTTCCCAATATCATTACCCGTTCGGCACTTTTTGCTTTGTCTCCGGTGCCTGAAGCTGCTATTGAGATCGGTTTTATCGGTGAAAACCCCGATACATTGACCGCATTGGTTGAAAGGGCGAAAAAAATAGCCCGCCAGTGTGATATGGTGACGGATATCCGTTCCAACTGGGGAGATAAGGTGCCCGTGTGGAAACCGATGTTCTCTCAACAGAAAGGTTTACGCTTGGGGATTACCCGTCAGCAGGTTGCCAACTCATTCCGTACGGCTACCAATGGTTTGCCTTTGGGAGAATATCGTGAGGGGGATGTTTCCTTGCCTATCCTGCTGAAAGATGAGGATGTGGAAAAAATGAACTTGAATGATGTGAAAAGTGTGCCTGTATTCAGTACGAAAGGAAATTCCGTGAAAGTGGAACAGGTAATCGATAATTTCGCTTTGGGTTATGATTATAATGTAGTCCGTCGCTTTAACCGCGAGCGTTGTATGATGATGCAATGTGAACCTAAACGTGGAGCCAATACGATGGCTGCGTTTAAACAGGTGCTTACTGCCGTACAAGAGCAGATGCAGTTGCCCGAAGGGTATAAAATGAAATATTTCGGTGAGCAGGAAACACAGGATGTAAGTAATGCTGCATTGGCGAAGAATATTCCGCTGACTTTCCTGTTGATTTATGTGGTTCTGCTGTTTCTTTTCCCCAGCAACTACCGCAAGCCGGTATTGATTATGCTTATGTTGCCGCTGGTGTTTATCGGTGTGGTATGGGGATTGCTCTTGTTTGGCAAGTCATTGGACTTCTTTGCCATCCTCGGTCTGTTGGGATTGATTGGTATGAATATCAAGAATGCCATTGTGCTGGTCGATGAAATCGGACTTCAGTTGAAGGATGGAAAGGGGGCTGTGCCTGCCGTGGTCGAGGCTACCAAGACACGTATCGTTCCGGTGACCATGGCTTCCGGAACTACTATTCTGGGTATGCTTCCATTGTTGGGCGATGCCATGTTTGCAGGTATGGCGGCTACCATTATGGGTGGTTTGTTCGTATCGACGGTACTGACCATTTTTGTTCTTCCGGTAACTTATTGTATTTTCTTTAAAATCAGAGCAGACAGATAATGAAAACTAAGATGATCTATATTATAGGTATGGCTTGTATGACCGGTACACTTTCGGCTCAGACTGTCGTGGATTATTCTACCTTTGAACAAAAGGTACTGGATTATAGCCAAACCTTAAAACAGAGTGTGGCACAACGTACAGCTATGCAGAAGGCTATGAAAGCGGCAAAAACCGCTTTCTTCCCGGCTGTTGATGCAACGGGAAGCTATCAGTATCGTATTAACAAATACGAGATGGATCTTGGCGGAATGGCTGTTCCTATGGAGCACGATTCATACAGTGCCGAAGTAGGGGTATCACAACCTATTTATGCCGGTGGAAGCATCTATCACAATTACAAGGCTTCCCAAATACAAACCCAGATGGCGGATAAGTCGGTGGATTTGACAACGGATAATATTATCTATGCTGCTGAAGCCAGTTATTGGGGAACAGCCGCACAAAAAGAAATGTATGAAACGATGTGCCAGTATGTGCAGATTATTGAGCAGTTGACCAAAGTGCTGCAAGATAAGTACGATGATGGCTATATCAGCAAGACGGATCTCATTCAGATGCAGACCCGTTTGAAAGAGGCTGAATTGCAACGTTCCAGCAGCTACCAGTCTTATCAGGTCGCCTTGCAGAATATGAATGTGCTGATGGGATTGGAACCGCTGGCTGAAATGGATTTGACGGATTCTATTTCTACCATATTGCCTATGCCTGCTTTTATTGGAGCGGAAACAGCCTTGAATGTGCGTCCCGATTATGCTATCTCACAGTTGGATGTGGATTATCAGAAAAGACAGGTAAGTCTGGCTGCCGCCAAGTACAATCCTTCTCTTTCTATCGGTTTTAAAGAGACATGGGGAACACAGATGTTGAACATTTCGGGCGAAACTATGTTTAATAGTAATGTGTATGCCTCTATTAAATTGCCGATTTTCCATTGGGGAGCCCGCTTTAAATCGACGGCTGCACAGAAGGCTATTTTATTAAGCAAGCAGTATGCATTGCAAGATAAGCAAGACCAAATAAGCAAAGAAGTGGCGAAGGCGTGGACTAGTCTGACCGAGAATACCCGTCAGATAAGTATTGCCGAGGAGAACTGCAAACTGGCAGAAGAGAATTTGGATTTGAACACTTTTAGTTATACTGAAGGTAAGTTGACTATTTTGGATGTGCTTTCTGCACAGCTGACATGGATACAGGCATATACAAACCTTATCCAATCTTATTATGAGCAGAAGATTGCGTTGGCTGATTACAGAAAAGCAACCGGTATAAGGTATTTAGGACAGAAATAGGTAAATTCAGACCAGATTCTTATTATATAAAAAAGTCACAATAAAGCAGGTTTGGCTATCTTTGTATCCAGACCTGCTTTATTTGTTTTTATTCAGTTTATGTTTACTGTAAAGCTTGTTTTAACAGTGGAAAAAAGAATAGATTACAATGAAGAAAATATCATTTTGGATCGTAATCTTTATATGTATGGCAGATGCGGCTTTGGCAGTCACGCAAGAGGGTGGGCTGTTTTATTTGCCTGAAGATACGACAATGCAACACAAAGACAGCACAGTACAGAAAAGGACTTTTTTCAAAAAGTTTCTGGACTATTTTAATGATGCTAATAAAGATAAGAATCATAAGAAATTTGATTTCAGTATTATTGGCGGACCACATTACAGTACGGATACCAAACTGGGGCTGGGACTGGTGGCGGCGGGGCTTTATCGTACCGATAGAAATGACATGCTTCTTCCTCCATCCAATGTGTCTTTATTCGGAGATGTTTCCACTGTTGGCTTCTATATGTTGGGGATACGCGGAACTCATATCTTTCCGCAGGACAAATACCGGCTGGATTATACTCTTTATTTTTATTCCTTTCCTTCCAAGTTTTGGGGAATAGGGTACGATATGGGTAAGGTAGATGCCAATGAATCTGATTTAGATCGCTGGCAAGCACAAGTTAAAGCTAGTTTCCTGTTTCGGATAGCGGATAATCTATATATAGGTCCTATGGTATCTTATGATTATGTGCATGGTAAGAATATGGAACGCCCCGAACTACTGGAGGGGATGAATCTTACTACTGCTAATTATGGAGTGGGCCTTTCTTTGGCATATGATTCGCGCGATGTGTTGACCAATCCCCATAAGGGATATTATTTGAATATTACCCAGTGTTTCCGTCCTAAGTTTTTAGGAAACGATTATGCATTCAGTACTACGGATTTGCGTACCAGTTATTATCATCCTGTATGGAAAGGAGGATTGTTGGCAGGAGAATTACGCGGTACTTTTAATTTCGGTAATCCGTCATGGGCCATGATGGCGTTGTTGGGAAACTCGTATTCCATGCGTGGTTATTACGAAGGGCGCTATCGTGACAAGCATAAAATAGAGGGGCAGGTGGAATTGCGTCAGCATGTATGGAAACGTAATGGTGTTGTAGTTTGGATAGGGGCCGGAACTGTATTCAATAAGTTCAGTGCTTTGTGCATGGACAGAGTGTTGCCTAATTATGGAATAGGTTATCGTTGGGAGTTTAAAAAGAATGTAAATGTTCGTCTGGACTATGGATTTGGAAAAAATGGACAGTCTGGTTTTATCTTTAATATAAATGAAGCATTTTAAAGAATTTATTCAGTGGTGTTGTGAGCCACAACGGTTGTTCGTTCTGTTCATCGTTGTCTTGGCCATTCCCAATGTGGCATTGTTTTTTACAGAACAGCAAATGACACTTTGGGCACGTATTTGTAATGTCATTCTGCCGGTATCGGTTTATTGGTTGATTATGACATTGGGGCGTAAACCTGGAAAGACTATTTGGATCTTATTTCCGTTTGTTTTCTTTGCGGCATTCCAACTGGTATTGCTATACCTGTTCGGGCGTTCTATCATTGCAGTAGATATGTTCCTGAATCTGACAACTACTAATTCCGGGGAGGCGCTGGAACTGTTGGATAATTTACTGGCCGGCTGTATTGGTGTTTTTGTTGTTTACATTCCTGCTTTGGTCTTGGGAGGTTTTTCATGGGCCCGGGGTAATCAGTTGGAATATTCTTTTATTCGTTCTCAACGTAAGTATGCCTTGGCAGGCATTGTTGCAGGAGCGTTATTGACCGTTATCTGCTATGCGACGCAACGTGATTATCAAGTAAAGATCGAAATGTATCCGGCTAATGTATGTTATAATCTAGTATTGGCTGCAGAACGTGCGGGCGAAACAGCCGGATATGCGGAAACTTCAAGGGATTTTACTTTTAATGCCAGTGCCGCACATGATGAAAACAGCCGGGAAGTTTATGTCTTGGTGATAGGGGAAACGGCCCGTGCCTGTAATTTCGGACTTTATGGTTATGAAAGGAATACTACTCCATTACTTGATAAAATGGAGGGGGTGGTAACTTTCACGGATGTGCTTACCCAGTCTAATACTACTCATAAAAGTGTGCCTATGTTGCTTTCGGCAGCTTCGGCTGAGGATTATGACTGTCTTTATAGACAGAAAGGAATCATTACCGCTTTCAAGGAAGCAGGATTTCATACTGCCTTTTTTTCGAACCAGCTTCCTAACCATTCTTTTATTGATTTTTTGGGGATGGAGGCAGATGATTGGAAGTTTATCAAGAAAGATGCTCCGAAAGGAGCCAATATTTCGGATGACGAACTATTGTTTCTGGTAGAAAAGGAGCTAAAGGCAGGTCATCAAAAATTATTCATCGTGCTGCATGCCTATGGATCACATTTTAATTATAAAGAACGTTATCCCGAATCCATGTCTGTCTTTAAACCGGATAATCTGACAGACGCCAAATATGAGAATAAAGAGTATTTGATGAATGCATATGATAATACCATCCGTTATACAGATGGTTTCCTGGCTTCTTTGATCACTTTATTGCAGAAAACAAACTCTTTTTCGGCTATGCTTTATACTTCGGATCATGGAGAGGATATTTTTGATGATAATCGAAAATTATTTTTACATGCATCCCCAGTCCCGTCTTATTATCAACTGCATGTGCCATTTTTAATTTGGTTGTCCAAAACATATAGAGAAAAGAATGTGGAAGTACATGAAGCTATATTGCAGAACCGTGAAAAACCGGTGGCGGGAAATGCCTCCGTGTTTCATACCATGCTGAATTTGGCAGGGGTACAGACACCTTATAGGGCAGATAGCCTATCGGTAGCAAACAGACAATATCTCATTCGTCCGCGTTATTATCTTAATGACCATAATCTTCCTAAGTCATTGGATAAGATAGGATTAAAAAAGGAAGACATAGAACAGTTCAGACGGAATAATCTTGTTTTTCCTTGATGTGAAAAAGATTTAAAATGGTTGGAGAATTATAATAGAATTACGTATTAATGATTATTTTCGCACAGCTTTGTTATTGTATTTATTACGAAAACTATTATAATCCTTTTATTATGAAAAACAAGAAAAACAATTTCTATCTGATGGGAGTGGTGTTTATAGCCATTCTCGGCGGTTTACTTTTCGGTTATGATACAGCTGTTATTTCGGGGGCGGAGCAGGCTCTGCAAAAACATTTGGGATTAGATGCTTTCTGGCATGGCGTGACTGCTTCCAGTGCATTGATAGGTTGCGTCATTGGCAGTGCTTTTTCCGGTTATTTTGCTTCGGGGCTAGGACGTCGTAATTCGTTGCGTCTGGCTGCTTTATTGTTCTTCCTGTCTGCTTTAGGCTCTTATTATCCCGAATTTTTATTTTTCTCGAAAGGAGATACTTCGTTTGCATTGATCCTTGCTTTTAACTTTTATCGTATCATCGGGGGAATCGGTGTAGGACTTGCCTCTGCTGTTTGTCCGATGTACATTGCCGAAATTGCCCCTTCCGAAATTCGTGGTAAATTGGTTTCCTGTAATCAGTTTGCTATTATTTTTGGCATGTTGGTAGTCTATTTTGTCAATTATATGATTAAAGATGGTATGCCGGATGAAGTGCTTGTTTCCGATGGTTGGAGATATATGTTTGGTTCAGAAGCGGTTCCGGCTGCATTATTTGGCATTTTATTGTTTTTGGTTCCTGAAACTCCGCGCTATTTGGCTATGACCCATCAGGATGATAAAGCGTTTTCTGTACTTGAAAAAGTAAATGGAACAGATAAGGCTAAAACTATTTTGTCTGAAATAAAGGCTGTAACTTCCGAGAAAACGGAAAAACTGCTTACATACGGGCTGACAGTTATTGTAGTCGGCATCTTGCTTTCTGTATTTCAGCAAGCTATCGGCATTAATGCTGTGCTTTATTATGCACCGCGTATTTTTGAAAAAATCGGTGGCGGTGGCGATGGTATGATGCAGACTGTGGTAATGGGGGTAGTTAATATTCTCTTTACATTGATTGCCATCTTTACCGTAGAGAAGATGGGACGTAAACCCTTGTTGATTGTTGGTTCTATTGGCATGGCTGTAGGTGCATTCTGTGTTGCGTTTTGTGATGAGTTTCAGGTGGAAGGTATTCTTCCTGTTCTTTCCATCATAGTTTATGCTGCATTCTTTATGATGTCATGGGGACCTATCTGCTGGGTGTTGATTGCAGAGATATTTCCGAATACTATCCGCGGTAAGGCAGTGGCTATCGCTGTAGCTTTCCAATGGATATTCAATTATCTGGTTTCTTCCACTTTTCCTGCCATGTATGAATTCAGTCCGGTATTTGCCTATGGGCTTTATGGCGTGATTTGTGTGCTTGCAGCTCTGTTTGTGTGGAAGATGGTTCCTGAAACAAAAGGAAAGACTTTGGAAGATATGACTCGTCTTTGGAAAGAAAGAGCAAGATAAGTTGGTGCGATGCCGGAAACGGTGTCTTTCATACCGGAGAATAGAAACCATCCCTTTCAACTTAACAAATAGAAAGTTGGACGCGAAAATGCCCTCATGCCCTCACTTTGGCTCTAACTGGTTTATAATGAACTGCTTATTAGTGATGGTAGTATCTGTGTTAGTGAGGGCATTGCCCTCACTAACACAGATGCTTGAAAATAAATTATTCTAACTTTATCATGTGATATAAAGTACCTTTTCTGCTGGCTTTTGGGTGAATGTTCAGTTTGCGGATAATGTGTCTGTATTAATTTATCTTGTTGATTGACAGGTTTTTCACGCTTGTACTCTTGCAAATAATTGAAAATCTTCATGTGCGGTCAGCCTTTCTCCCTTCTTCTCTGTAGTGGCGGAATAGAAGTGACATTTAAACAACTGTTCCAAAGGCGAAATTTACTCAAATTCGGTGTTGTTTTGCCACATATTATACATACAGCATAATATAACTCTGATTATCAAAGCAAAAGCCCACCTATTACTAATAGTGGGTAACAAAATAGTAACAAAAAAACGAAGAAATCGCTTTGCGGTGGGCTTCATGTGCAAAGGTAACAAAAGCTCTCTAACCATAAAAGCAAAACTGGCGAAAAGAAGAATACTGTTTTTCTTTTCGCCAGCATATATAATTTGCTGTCAATAGAAATTAGTTTAGTCCGTTTTGGATATATAGACAAAAACACAAACTAAACTTGTGTTTATAATAACTTTTTCAACTTATCTATGACATATCTTCCAATGCAGAGAACTTTGAATGATTTAGGCAACAGATATTTGGATGTTTTAATTAGAATGTCCCTTTTTTACACCTAATATCTATCTAAGAAATCTTACTTTTGTTTGATAATTAAAACAGAATGGAGAAAATTCAAGTAATACAACCTACCAAATTGCTCGCTCCTTATATAAAGCAATATTGGTTTTTAAGGATAGATGATGTAAAGCAAGGCTTTCAACGTTCTATCCCGGCAGGTTGTGTAGCACTTGTTTTTCATAAAGGGAACAAAATTATTTCTTCTTTTCATAAGGGAACGCAGCCACATTACAAATAGGGTAAATTTCAATAATGGATTGTTTTGATGAAAAAACTCTTCAATATTTAGACTTACTGACATAGGGCTGTCATAGAAGACGCTATCTTTGTATCAAAAAGTATTCAACTTAATATTATAGAATATGAAAAGATTATTTTTATGCTCATCATTTGCTGATGTTGCTAATCTATTTGTCGATTGTGCCAAAGAAGATTTGCAAGGGAAAATTATAGCTTTTATACCAACTGCAAGCCTTACAGAACCAATACGATTCTATGTAAAAAAGGGGAAAAAGGCTTTAGAAGAAGCAGGAATGATTGTTGAAGAAGTCGAGATTACCCAACTGCCCAAAGAGGAAATATCTTCTATATTACATAAATGCGATTATATCTACATAACAGGTGGAAATACATTTTTCCTTTTGCAAGAGTTAAAAAGAAAAGGTGTTGATAAAATTATATCTAAACAAGTGAAATTGGGTAAACTGTATATTGGGGAATCTGCCGGAGCAATAATAGCCTCTCCCGATGCAGAATATATGAGAAGTGTGAATTTTGATCCAATAGAAAAGGCTCCTGAATTGAAAGACTGTACTTCTTTAGATTTGGTCGATTTTTATACGATTCCCCATTATGGAAATTTCCATTCAAGAAAAAAGGTGAAAAGATAGTTCAACTATATAATGAGAAGTTGCAGCTTATTCCTATAAGTAATAAACAAGCTGTTATTATTGAAGATTCAAATATTCAAATTAAAGATGCAAAATGAATAGAATAGACCGTATTTCTGCTATATTGATTCAGTTACAATCGCACTCGTTAGTGAAAGCACAGCAAATTTCAGAACGTTTTAATATAAGCATTCGCACTGTATATCGAGATATAAGAACATTGGAAGAGGCAGGCATTCCTATCATAGGAAATCCCGGTATTGGTTATTCACTTGCAGAAGGATTCAAATTATCTCCTCTAATGTTTACTCAAAAAGAGGCTTTGTCCTTTTTGATTGCAGAGAAATTAGTACATGAACTAACTGATTCAAATAGCAACGAACATTATAAGTCTGGAATAGAAAAGATTAGGTCTGTCATGCGTTTTGCAGACAAAAATATGTTAGAAACAATGGAAAAGTGCATGTCTGTATTGGATACTTATAAATCATCTACCTATAAACCTGATATTCTTTTACTTATTTTACAAAGTATATACCAAAAAAGAATTATTGAAATATCTTATTTGGGAAGTAATGCGTTAAGTGTTTCAGAACGAAAGATTGAAGCTGTTGGAATTTTCTTTTCGAGAACTAACTGGTATCTAATAGGCTTTTATCTTCCCAAAGAAATCTATCTTACATTTCGGATAGATAGAATTCAAAAAATGCACATTCTTAATGAATTACAATCACGGGAGCATCCTCCTTTGGAAAAATTCATACGCGAGTTTTATGATAAAGAAAAATTACATGAAATCGTTATAAGAATAGAAAAGAATAAAACCTCCATAATGAATGATGATAAATATTATTACGGATTAACATCTGAGAAAGAGATAGGGGATATGTTTGAACTTCATTTTCTAACATTTTCAATCAGTAAGTTTGCACATTGGTATCTGTCTTTTGCAGATAGTGCAACTATAATAAGACCAGATTCTTTAAAATATGAAGTTAAAAATATTATCAATAACATTTCTATTTGATTGCTGTCAAATAGTATTTTTAATCGACTCAATGAAAAAAATATTCGACCAAAGATTTTTCCGCTTATTGTCGGAATGCTCACAACGTAAAGTGTCTGCATCTGAATTTGCAGAAGCTATCGAAGAATTGGCGACCCATGTAGCCAATTTTAGTATCAATGAGCAGGATTACAACGTTTTACTACGTTATTTTTCCTTTGGTTTGCACCGTCTTAAATCGTATCGTGTACGGTTTGAGCAAGAAAAAAATGCCCCATCTGCATCTAATTGATGAAGCGATAGGACTTTTGAACACTGAAATACGCCTTATCGAGTGGCGCATCAAATACCCGGAACAGCTACAGCAACGTATCAACAAACAGCCCCTTTCCCCTCTCTATCTCGCAGACAAGACAACCCTTATCAACATCATGGAAATGGTAAGCGGTCTGTTCCTCTCCAAAAACATCGTGTATCAGAACGGCAAGCCCGCCTACTTGGTGGACTTGGCGAAAGCCTTTGAATGGCTGTTCAACATCAAGATAGGCGACTGTTACCAAAAACATGAGGACGTGATAAAACGAAAGCCGGGCAAACTGACCGGGTTTCTTAATGGATTGGTAGAACTTATCAAAAAGGAACATGACAAGAAAGGATATAGATAATCAGTGACTTATGATTTATTTATAGGGGATTCCATTAGTTCCCCCGTAATTTCTTTGCGCCTATTTTCTGAACTTTGCTTCATCAATTGATTGACAGACAAGAATGTATAATCAGAAAAATGAAGCAATCATGTATATAGACAATGACGATTTCAGCGTATGGATGCAGAAGCTGTACGCCAAGCTGGAAGAACTCTGCAAGGATGTACGGTACTACGCAATGCGGACAAGGTACTACCCGAAGATGACAACCTATTGGATAATCAAGACTTGTGTTTATTATTCAAAGTAAGTATCAAAACTCTGCAACGCTACCGGGCTATCGGTGCGCTGCCTTACTTCACTATCAGCGGAAAAGTGTATTACAAGGCTTCCGATGTCCGGGAGTTTATTAAAGAACGGTTCAGCGTCACCACGCTACGCCAGTTCGAGAAAGAACACTGTACGAAGAAAAAGAAGTGAATCTGAAAAGCCGGAACGGTGAATGTACTTCATCTGTTCCGACTTTCCCCGTTTATGGCTTACCCAACTTATCGGCTTCTTTCTTTAGCTGTTCGGCTTGCTCATTCAACAGCCTTGCACGTTCCAGTGCTTCCGCCTGCTTTTGGATGCGATATTCAAAATCCATCACTGAATCGGTCAAACTTCGGATAAAACCGTTATCCCGTTGCCACTTGAACTTGTTTTCCAGCATATCAAAAGTTTCCCCGTCTGCCTGTCCTTGCATCAGCAAATAGCGGTATTTCATATCGTTGTCCTGCAACTGCTGCATACGTTCAGCCAAACGGACATTCAAGAATATGGAAACGGAACAGACGACCAGCACTGCCGAAAAAACAAACAATCCCGGACGAATCCAAAAAGCGACCTTGTTGTAAATCCGTTGATAGAACGGTAAGGGCGTAGCTTCCTCTTTATCCGTCTTGCAAGAGCCCAAAGTATCAATCATTACCTTGAAACAACGGTAGGTTTCCAATGTTATTTTCTTGGTGTCCTCTATGTTCTTCTGCTGACCTTGCATCCTGCTCCTTATGTCGTCAAGTTGGCTTTGAATAACCCGCAACTTTTCTTCGGGAACAGCCGAATTACTGTGCAGTTCCGACAACGCTTGTTCGATTGCTCCCAGCCGTTCGAGAGTTTCCTCCCGACTGGCTGGCGTTGCCTGTGCTTCCTGCTTCTCTTTCAGTTCCGTAACCATAGAGAGAAGCCCCTCTAAAATCAAATTATCTTCCATGTCTTTACTGTTTAAGTTGTTTTTTCTTTTTCTTCTTCTTTCTCAAATTAAAATTAGGTTCTTCATCCACTGGGGGAGAAGAAGCAGAAAACAGACCGAGTGAACCTGTTATCAACGGACTGTCAGCCTTGTCCGGTGCAGGTGCTTGTTCCCGAACGGGTGCGAAAGTTGTTTGCCGTTGGCTTTCGGCAACATTCATTCCTGCATCCCCGAAACATTTATCCAGTTTGGAAAAACTGAAACTGCGGTCTATCTCCGACCCCTTGAACGTGTATTCGCCTTTGGAAAAGGATATGCCCTGTATCTCGTCAGTCTGTCCCTTTCGTTTGAACTGGATAGTGATACCCTTTTCCGCTAACCTGTGCTGCAACTGCTGCCAGTTACGGGATTTGCCGATTTCATTTTTCACAGCCGTGTAAATCTCGTATTTTGATTTGTCCGGCTCTTTCAATCGGTGCTGCTTCACCTGCTCTTTTCCCTCGGCGAAATAAAGCCCGTGTTTGGCTTTCAGCTTCTTGCATACCTGTTCGTTACGATACATGTCGTTCCTGTCCGAAATGGTCTTGCCGTTATTGTCTATGCGGTTGAACACGATATGCACATGTGGGTGTTCCCGGTCTTGATGGCGCACGATGATATATTGCGTATCGGTGATTTTCATTTCACGCATATACTCCTGCGCAAGCTGTACCATCTTCCCATCTGTCAATTTGGGCGCATCCACTGCCGAATAACTCAACGCAATATGTCCGACAGGCTTTTTCAAGTCGGGATTCATCCCGGTCTGCATACAGAAGCTGTGGATTATATCTCCCCGGCTTTCAGTCAGAACCCCGTCCGCATGAAGCAAAACCGCCTGCTCCTTGCCAAGCACATAGTTCACACAGCCCTTAAACCCGCTTCCCTTTTTTATTTTTCCAATCATCTGACAAATGGTTTATGATTTCAATAATCCGGTTTTTGAGCTTCACCAGTTCCACCGCCACCAGTGCGAAACCTCCGGCATTCGCCCGGTGCGCCAACTGGTTGATGTTGTTGGCTTCCCCTGCCAGTTTGCGGATGGTGTCCGCATCCTGCCTGTTCAGCCGGGGTATGACCTCTACCGAAACAACCGCCTGCCTTACATACTCACTGACACGTAACCCAGCTTCCCCGGCTCGCTTTCTGATGGCGTAATACTGCAACTCGGTCAGTTTCGTACTGACAACCCGTTGCTGCTTCTCTATCCGTTTCTTTGCCGGACGTCCCCCCGGCTTATCCTTTATATTCGTCATAGGTTTTTACATTTAAATGGTATCTTAAAAATTGCGACCAACGGGAGAAATTTTCTTTGCGGTGAGCAAAGCAAGGTAGTTTCGGTTTACCGAAACATAACCTTGCTCTCCAAATAAACCGCCAGCCGTTGGTAGTCCTGCCGGATTAAATGCCCCTGCCTCTCTTTTGTCTTGGGGCGGCACGTTGTCCGGTTTCCTGCTTCGTTTCCTGCACTTGGCTGGCTGCGTTTTTCTGTTCCTGCTTCCTGCCGCACAGATAATCGTTCAAGTCCGAATATCCCCTATAATTGTGCGAGAAGTCACGCACACGGTAGGGGTATTCCAATTCGATAGCCCGTGTCGCTTCATATCCAGCCTTGTCATTGTCAAGCATACAGTGGATGCGTTCATACGGGTACAGCACGTCAATGGCTTTCGACACATTGGCGGTAGAGTTAAGAATGGCATAATCCTGCCTGTCAAGGTCGGGTATGGTCGGACAGTTCCTCATGCGGAGCGTAAGGAAAGAGAGGTAGTCCATGAAACCCTCGAACACCAAACACTTCTCCCTCGGCTCTCCCTGCTGCCGTATATGGGTGATGTCTTTCGGGGCGATGCAGCCTTTGAAAAAGGAATTGCGAACCTCGTAACCTCCTGCCATGTTCGGGAAACCGATAGCAAAGAACGGTCTGCCATTATTGGTAAAATGGAGTTCCTTACATTCTCTTTTTGCCAGTTCGACATTGATACCCCGTCCCTGCAAGTAACGGAGCAATGCCGGATGGGTAAGGTCACGGACTTCCAAATGCTGGAGCTCGGTTCTGTCCTACGCTGGGGAAAAGAAAAACTGACCGGACGGACGTGCGGTGTCTGTTCCGCTATCCGGTTTAAAAGGTATGGCAGCTGTCGGAACAATAGAGTTCCTTTGCCAGTGCGATAATGTTACCGCCCTTGCCTGCGCCAAAGTCATACCAAAGGTTGCGGTCAGTGTTCACCTTGAAAGACGGTTCGTGTTCCTCCCTTAACGGTGATTTGTACCATAAACCGTTACCCTGCTGCTTGACAGGAGAGTAACCTAAACTGTGCAGATAGTCTGCGATGGGTATTTGTTTCACATCTTCGATGTTCATAACATTTTCTTTTTTGGGGATAAAAAAAATAGTTGAAAAGTGCGCCAGTCCTGTTTAGTCCGTTATATATACACCCGTACCATACTAAACCTGCCTGTTCCGATACAGGGAAATAGTAAGTCCGTTCCTCTTGTATATACACCCGGACTAAACCAAACTGACTTTTAATAATGGAAATCGGGATTATAGCGGTAGCCCTTGCCCTCTTTCACAATCATGCGCTTGTTCACAAGAAACTTGTTAAGCGACACAAGAACATTGCGTCCACGCTCGTAACCGATACTCGCATAACCCTGTTTCAATGCCGCTATGACATTGGAATAGCCTTGTACCACCTGCTTGCCGAAACCGTTCTCCAACGCTTCCCGGTGTTGCCGTTCAGTCAGTTCCGCAAGCGAAAAGTTCCTGTCCTGCTTAGGTTGTTGGAATACATAATCATCCACGATTTCGGGTAAAGCGTTGTCATTGATACGGAATGCGAACGGGTCAAATTCCCGGTCACGTATGTGCATCGCCTTTACCTCGCTTATGTTGCCGTCCTGCTGGCTTTTCGTGATTTGCAGGACGGTTTCAGCCTTGTTGTTCAGTTCCGTACCGATATGCCCCCTTGTGTTGTCATCCCCCTTATTCAAATGCAGTACAGTGTGGATATGCAGGTTATATCCGCTTGACCAGCGCATCAAGAGGTTGATTAGGTCGGTTGATTCGCTGGGGCTGTTGATGTCATACATCAAGTCACGGATTCCGTCAATGATGAGCAACCCCACATCGGGCATATTTTCAAGCATATAGCCGATAATCTGTTTCCGCTTGTCGGGGGTCTGCTCCCTTAGCACGATGAAAACAAAATCGTCCCTGTCCTTGTCGGTAGGCAGTCCGGCAAGTCGCAAAATACGCTCCATGACCTTATGGCAATGGTATTTGCTCTGCTCGGTATCTACATAGAGGATTTTCCGCTTGTTCGGTGGCAGATATGCCGAATACTTCAGTACCTCGTCATTCTTCAACGCTGCCGCAACGATGGCGGAAATGTTGAATGTCTTTTTGCTCTTGGCTTTTCCTGTGGATGCGCTGAAATTACCCAGCGTGCCAATGGTAGAGCCGTTCACCCAGAGTATTTCGGGCGGCACTTCGTAAGTGTCCGTCACCTTTAGATGGATGGTTTTCCAAAGGGCTGCAAAATCCTCTTTCTGCATGGTGACATCCTGCCCGGCTTCTGTCGCTTTTCTATTTTCCATAGCCGCTATTTCTTTAAGGGACGGTTAAGGATATATTTCTGCGCTTCCTGCTCTATCTGCGCCTGCGTCTTCACCGGGTTCTGACGCAACCACGCTTCTAATTCCGCTTTCTCAAAATAAAGCATTTTGCCCTGCGGCTTGTAATGGGGTATCAAGTTACCCGAAGTCAGCTTGTACAGGTAACTTTTTGAAAGGTTCAAGAACTTGCTCGCTTCATCAAAACTAAGCACATTCTTTGAAAGGAACACTAAATTTTCGAGTTCTGCAACTCGCTTCTCAATACTTGTTTCCATATAACAAAAGTATTTGCGTTAGACAATATGGAGTGCATGCCCTCCAGTTTCTTGTAATCGATTACGGGGGCAAAAGTATTGAGGAATAGCTTGATAGTGGATTAAGCTATGTTTGAGGTATTAACCTATTCTTAAAGTTTTTTCAGTTGTTTGATATAATTGCTGATGGTTACATAATCTTTTTCATGTTCCACCCCTTTTACATAATTGGCGGCTGTGGCTAAATCACCTTGATTCAGATATTTATCTTTCTTTATATTCTTCGTAACAAACAACTTATTCTTTGCTATAACAGATTGCCAGTTAGGTGTTATCAAACCACGATTGCTTAATTCCGAAAAAAGAAAAGCTACCTGCCTGTTGTTATTAGACCTAAATATAACTTTTGGCTTACAGGAAAGTATTGCTTTCAAATCTTCAAAAGTCATAGGAGCATTGAAAATTTCCACTTCATTGATACAATCCACCAACAATGCTATTTGTCTGTCGTTTAAAATAGACTTAAACGGATTTTCTGTTTCAGCAATATGGGAGATAATTTTAGGCTCTTGGCATTTATCTTGAATTGGTTGCGGCTCTTTCTGTTGTGGCTGCATTTCCGCTTGCACCTTACTTTCTTTCTTTTTCGCAAGTACGCAGAATATTTTTCCAATACAACAGTTTTAACTATTACAGAAAAATAAGGCAGTTCTTCATCATAAACCGTATTATCTTGCTCATACCGGGAATAATCAAATGAAAGAGGATTAAACGACATGTATTTTCTTTTCTCATCGGATTTCAAGGATTCATAAAAACCGCTTTCCCAAAAGAAATCAGATACAGAATAAAAATATTGAATATCATTCAACACAGAATAACGAATATATAACTGCACCAACTCATCAGTGGTACGAACATATTCTTGCTGTTCCAGTTTATCAGCCTGTTCTGCGTCGAAATATAAGGACTTAGAGGCAATATTATCTATCATAACTTGGCTGGCATGATTGATACAGCGATTGAATATACCTTGTATATGGTCGAATTTTATTTTCAGTTCTTCTTCTGTCATAATAATCTATGTTTCAGTTAGTAGAAACAAAGATATATTTTTCCGGCTAAACAAAGACAAAAAAGAAAGAAAGTACGGTAACTGTGATATAACCATACTTTCTTTTTAAATCAGTCCGTCAAATTCGGTATCAAACTTATAGCTTCTTCTTTTTTCTTATCGACAATCTTCGCATAAATTTGAGTTGTGGCAATATTTTTATGTCCTAACAATTTGCTAACTGTGTACAAGTCAGCCCCCAATGTAAGCATCATGGTAGCATGGGTATGCCGGGCAACATAAGTAATATTTAGAAATGCAATAAAAAACAGAATGACGAGAATTAAACGTAAAACGTTTATAATTAAGCATTTTGCAAGAATTGCAGAACAGACATACCTGCAAAAGAAAACAAAATATTGCGACGTTTCAGTTACCAGACTGTTAGCCGCCTGTTTCGGAAACAACGGCAGGTAACCGAATTTTTACCGATAGGAACAAAGCGGATTTGTATTCACTGTTTATCAATGTTTTGCATGCCAAAGGACGCTTTTCAAAGGAGTATTTTTACAACCTAAAAAAGAGCGTTATGAAAGTGGAAAAATTCAAGGTGCTGCTCTACCTGAAAAAGAGCGAGCCGGACAAGACCGGCAAGGCCCCGATCATGGGACGGATCACCCTCAACCGCACGATGGTGCAGTTCAGCTGCAAGCTCTCCTGTACCCCCGGGCTATGGAACGCGCGTGAGAGCCGATTGAATGGCAAGAGCCGGGAAGCGGTGGAGACCAATGAAAAGATAGAGAGGCTGCTGCTTGCCGTACACTCGGCCTTCAATTCCCTCATGGAAAGGAAAAAGGATTTCGATGCCGCCGCGGTCAGGGACATGTTCCAGGGTAACGCGGGCATGCAGATGACCCTGCTCAAACTTCTCGACCGGCACAACGAGGAGATGAAGACCCGTGTCGGCGTGGACCGTGCGCCGACGACAATGTCGACCTACGTGTACACCCGGCGCACTCTTGCCGAATTCATCAAAACGGAATTCAAGGTCTCGGACCTCGCCTTCGGACAGCTCAACGAGCAGTTCATCCGTGACTATCAGGATTTCTGCCTGGAAAAGAAGAGACTGGCGATGGAGACGGTGCGCCATTACCTGTCCATCCTGAAAAAGATCTGCCGCATCGCCTACAAGGAGGGGCACTCGGAGAAATACCATTTCTGCCACTTCAAGCTGCCCAAGCAGAAGGAGACAACACCGAAAGCACTCAGCCGTGAGAATTTCGAGAAGCTGCGTGATCTGGAGATACCGGAAAAACGCAGGTCACATGTCATCACCCGGGACCTCTTCCTTTTCGCCTGTTACACCGGCACCGCCTATGCTGATGCGGTAAGCATCACCCGGGAGAACCTCTTCCGGGATGACGAGGGCAGCCTCTGGCTGAAATACCGGCGAAAGAAGACTGACTACCTCGGACGCGTCAAGCTGCTGCCGGAAGCACTCGCGTTGATCGAGAAGTACCGTGACGATACCCGCACTACCCTCTTCCCGCCGCAGGACTACCACACGCTCAGGGCAAACATGAAATCCCTGCGCCTGATGGCGGGGCTGAGCCAGGACCTTGTCTACCACATGGGAAGCATTCTTTCGCCTCATTGGTCACGCTCGAGGAAGGGGTGCCGATCGAGACCATCAGCAAGATGCTGGGACACTCCAACATAAAGACCACCCAGATATACGCGCGTGTAACCCCGAAGCGACTGTTCGAGGACATGGACAGGTTCGTCGAGGCAACCCGCGATTTGAAACTTATTCTTTAATCCTTAAACAATTATTATCATGCGCAGTACATTCAAGCTTTTATTCTACATCAACCGTAACAAGGTAAAATCGGACGGCACGACCGCCGTCCTCTGCCGGATCAGCATCGACGGAAAGAAATCGGCTGTCACGACAGGCATCTATTGCAAACCCGGAGACTGGGACAGCAAGAAGTGTGAAATCAAAACAGCCAGGGAGAACAACCGCCTTGCCGCCTTCCGAAGCCGGCTGGAAGAGGCGTACGGGAACCTGCTGAGGAACCAGGGAGTGGTCACGGCCGAGCTGCTCAAGACCACCGTATCCGGTGCCAATTCCGTGCCGGAATACCTCCTGCAGGCCGGAGAGGTGGAACGCGAACGGCTTAGGGTCCGCTCCAAGGAGATCAATTCCACCTCCACCTACCGCCAGTCGAAGACCACGCAGCTTAACCTCAGGCAGTTCATCGAATCCCGTGGGATGAAGGACATCGCCTTTTCGGACATCACCGAAGAGTTCGCCGAATCGTTCAAGGTCTTTCTCAAGAAGGAGCTGGGACACAGGAACGGACACGTGAACCACTGCCTGTGCTGGCTCAACCGGCTCATCTACATCGCCGTGGACCGGGAAGTATTGCGTGCCAACCCGATAGAGGACGTGGCATACGAGAGGAAAGAAGCACCTAAACTAAGGCATATCAGCCGCAGTAAACTGAAGCGGATGATGGAAACCCCGCTGCCCGACCCGATGATGGAGCTGGCGCGCAGGACGTTCATCTTCTCCTCGCTGACCGGTCTGGCTTACGCGGATACGAGGGCTCTCCATCCCCGTCACATCGGAACGACCTCGGAAGGAAGAAGGTATATCCGCATCCGCCGCGCCAAAACGGACGTGGAGGCGTTCATCCCGCTGCATCCCATAGCCGGACAGATACTGGATCTTTACAACACCACGGATGACGACAGGCCGGTATTCCCGCTGCCGGTCCGCGATGTCCTCTGGTACGAGGTACATGGAATGGGCGTGGCATTAGGCATGAAAGAGAACCTGTCCTACCACATGGCCCGGCATTCGTTCGGGACCCTGACACTGACCGCGGGCATTCCGATAGAGAGCATCGCCAGGATAATGGGCCATACGAATATCGACAGCACGCAGGTCTACGCCCAGGTCACCGACCGGAAGATATCCTCGGACATGGACCGGCTGATGGAAAGAAGAAAGCCTGCGGCCGGCAAGGAAGCCGCAGGCTAAATAAAAAAATGCCGCCGGAATTGTATTTACGATTCCGGCGGCAATCCTTAAACTTGAATACGATATTATACCAATGCTGCGTGATAGTTCTCCTCCAACAGCTTCTCGATGTCCGACTGCCTGTACAGGATCTTCCCGCCAAGCTGGATATAGGGAATCCGCCCTTGGTCCCTGTAATCCTGCAGGCACCTGCGGCTGATCCTCAACGTTCCGGAAAGCTCTCTGTCAGTCAGGAACCGTTCCCCGTTGAAGGGAGGACGGTTGTCACGGGCAAGATGCTCCACTTTTTTCTCCATGTTGTCCAGCAGGGCAAAGAACCTGCGGACACGTTCGTTCTCCTTGTCGATAATGCCTTCCATCTCTTCCGCTCTTTAAAGGTTTCCGTTCTTCCTTCCTTCTCTCATTGCCTTCTCCTTGCGTCTGATGCCGACGTAGGCCATCAGCTTCTCCACATCCTCTGGCTTGTAATAGAACTTGCGCTGGAGGCGGGTGAACGCCAGCCGTCCGGTATCGCGGAGTGTCTGCAGGGTACGTGGCGAGATGTCAAGGCGCAGGCAGACATCCTGGCCGTCCAGTCACTCTCCGGGTTCCTTACAGCGGTTTCTCTCATACAGTCTGTCCACATGTGCGGACAGGTTCTCGGCGCGTGCCAGCATCCTCTCAAGGACACCGGCCTCGATGTAGCATATTTCCATATTTTTCAACTTGTTTAAATGTCAGTGCGAATATAAGGGAAGAAACCATGAGAGGCAAGTGCGACCGGTACACTGGCAGGAATAGTCATGGATAGTCGGTTTTTGTCATATGGGAAGGAAAAATACTCCGTAGCCGGTCGGTTTTCACGACCCCCTTTGGAAAACCTGAAGGACGGGTGCGTCACGGCGATGAAAAAAGAAAAATCCCCACCGGAAGTGAAGCGACCCCAAACCGGCAGGGAGTGTAATAATAAAGGAACGGACTGTTCAGCCCTTGATGTAACCGTACTTTTTCAGGTCGTCCATGAAATGCTCCGGCGTGTCGGTCCTCACCGTCACCCCGTGCAGTTCCCTGTACCGCCCGGAGAAATTCACCATGTACTCCCCGTCGGTGCACCCGCTGTCAAACCAGCTGCCCTCACGCAGGACGCGTACAAACTCGGAAGGGCCGGAGGCGGCAATCCTGCCGCCATCCGCCAAAATATACATATGCTTATTCATGCCGATAATTTTTTGGTCCTCAGTTTATAATATAGTTTTTGTTCACTATCCAGGAAAGGGATGTCCTGAAGCGCGGTGGCCGCAGGCACCTGTTCCCTTGTGGCAAAGGTAACCAATTTGTGGAGAAACAACACCCAGTTACGCATTTTTGTGAAGTTGGTCGTTCCCGAATGCTGGCGGAACTCGACCGTCTTGTGCCGTGAGTAGCTTCGAGGTTCACCTTGTGGTAACGGTTGCCGATTCTTCCTTTCAGCTCGTCCACTGTCCGGGCTGAGCGTATCATCTCATCAGATACATGACACAATCCCTTGCAATAGTAGTTATCCCTGCGGGATGCCGGCATGAACCTGTCGATGACCGGTTCCAAATGTTTGTAACTCAGGGCCAGGTTACGCCAGGTCGCCATGCTGAAACCGGCGGCATCGATATGCACGTGAAGCCCGCAGCTCTCGTTCACCTTCACCTCACACAGGTCAAGCACCCAGCAGACCTTCTCCAGCTCCCGCAGGCCGGCTTCGCGACCAGTATCGGACTGACCAGCTCGAAGGTGTCGTTGCCGTTTATACTGCTGTCCGTCACGAGTTTCCAATGCGGACGGGTGGTATGGTTGTAGCTTTCCACCGTAACCTCGATACCGGCCTCCCGGAGTTCGCGTGCGAGCCGTTCACGGGAGCAGTTGTAAGCCTCGATCTCGATACCGAACTTGCGGTTGAAAGTATAGTCCAACGCGGCTGTCGCCGGATGGATATTCAGACCGCCTTCACGTTCCCTCATCCGGCGCAGGGCGTTCACTACAAAACCGTAATTGCCGTTGGTCACCATTCTTGCGATTTCCGCACGGGGAACCCCCAAAAGGAACAGCTGCCGGTATCTTGCTTGTCTTCGTTGTCTCTTGTGCTAAAATGCTTCTAACTTGCTCGTTCATAATTTGTTACCTCCTTTATTATTATACTACTAAGATAATGCTTTTATAGGAGAAGTCGTAATTATAAGAGCCTTATTATCATGCTATTAGCTTACTTTATCTTAGGCTAAAAGTCCTTATTTAAGGTGTCTGTATCCTATCGTCCGCTACCGGTCGGTGTCGGATTCCTCCAGACCGATGGCGGGGCATATCTCCTCCACCAATTCAGGAAGGCCGGAGCCTTTCTCCTGACGGGGATCGGGCGGGAACAGCGTGGAGCGGAAGACACCCTTGCAGATAGGATCCGCCTCCCTGTTGTAGCGGAGGGTGTTCGGAATGTGTGAGGACAGCAGCCGCAGCCCCATCCTGTGGATGACCCGGTTCCAGGCATCATACAAGTCCTTCCGTCCCCGCCCTGTCCACCATGTTCCAGAACAGCCGAATTCCTTTCAGGTTCGCAGTTCCCCTTGGCGATCAGCTCCTCCTCCA